>Ga0209185_1000919_pt1 | contig 28982 bp, 28 predicted proteins | sample SidtaG_2_FD_187425 | JGI IMG/M metagenome (GOLD analysis project Ga0209185, IMG submission 187425) | Marine algal microbial communities from Sidmouth, United Kingdom - Sidmouth_Asex2 metaG (SPAdes) (version 2) | ecosystem: Host-associated > Algae > Red algae > Unclassified | place: Sidmouth... | reverse complement strand
ACATAACAGACAATAATACTCCGACTAATACAAAATGAAGATCATGTTTTTTGCCTCTTGGATCACGAAAATCAGTTACTTCTTTTTGTAAATGTTTATAATACTTTCTAATTTGCTTTTTTTAGCTGTCATAAGCCTGTTATTTTTAAATGTTTTTCAACTCAAAAATAAAAAAAATCTTATGATAGTGTTTTTATGAAAATGCCGTGCTTAAACTAATTAGCACTAAAAATAATAATCTTGAAAAAAAGGGTGTTACTCGCTATTATTAATGCTAAGCCTATAAATTGAATTCAAGTGGTTTATAAGGTACAATCAGCGTAAATATTTCTTATCCATCCAAAAAGTTCCGAAAGGAATAACAGAACACAATAAAATTATTGCTGTTTTCTTTAAATCCCACTTTTCCTCTAGTCTAAGTAAAAAAACCAGTATAATATAGGTAACAAAAAGAAAACCATGAATATACCCTACAACTTTATTGGCATCAGGATAATCGAAAACATATTTTAAAGGCATTGAAATAAAAAAAAGAGATAAATACGAAATCCCTTCTAATAAACTAATTTTCCTAAAAAAGCCTAACATACTTTGATTTTTAATTATTTGTAAAATTTAATTCAAATGTCTTTAAAAAAGAAGAGGAAAACTAATAATTGTTAATAGATTATAATTTATGACTCCTTAAAATAGTTGCACAAAAATTGGCTTATCGTTATGTTTGTGAAAATTAAAATTAGGATAATGGGAAGAGCTTTTGAATTCCGTAAAGCACGAAAAATGAAACGTTGGTCTGCTATGGCCAAAACCTTTACACGTATTGGAAAAGATATTGTAATGGCCATTAAGGAAGGTGGTCCTGACCCTGCTTCTAATTCCCGTTTGCGTGCTGTAATACAGAATGCCAAAGCGGCTAATATGCCTAAAGAAAACGTTGAGCGAGCAATAAAAAAAGCTTCTGATAAAGATCAGGGGGATTATAAAGAAGTATTATTTGAAGGGTATGCACCACATGGAATTGCTGTTTTAGTAGAAACAGCAACTGATAATAATAATCGTACTGTTGCAAACGTACGTTCATACTTCAATAAATGTAATGGAAATATGGGTACTTCTGGTTCTGTAGAATTTATGTTTGATCATACCTGCAATTTTCGTATTAACGGAGAAGGTTTAGATCTTGAAGAAATGGAATTGGAATTTATTGATTTTGGAGTAGAAGAAATTTTTGAAGACGAAGATGGTGTGTTAATTTATGCTCCTTTTGGAAGCTTTGGTGCAATACAAAAAGAGCTGGAGAGTAGAGAACTTGAAATTCTTTCCTCAGGTTTTGAACGTATTCCCCAAGTTACCAAAGAGCTTAACGGAGAAGAACTGGCTGACGTAGAAAAATTATTAGAAAAATTAGAAGAAGATGATGACGTACAAAATGTATATCATTCCATGGTAGAGGCAAGCTAAAATTTAAATTTAGTGCTTCAAACATCACAAATCTAACATCATAATTGTATTTTTACATACACTACAAAACTAAAAATTAATGGGTAAAATCATAGCAATTGCTAATCAAAAAGGAGGGGTTGGAAAAACAACTACTTCAGTAAATTTAGCCGCTTCCTTAGGGGTGTTAGAAAAAAAGGTGTTACTTATAGATGCTGACCCACAGGCAAATGCCACATCTGGATTAGGTATAGATGTAGAAAACGTAGAACTAGGAACTTATCAAATTTTAGAGCATACAGCCACAGCCAAAGAAACTATAGTTAAAACTACTGCACCTAATGTAGATTTGATTCCTGCCCATATAGATTTAGTAGCTATTGAAATTGAATTAGTAGACAAAAAACAAAGGGAGTATATGCTTAAAAAAGTGCTTGCTCCAATTATTGAAGATTACGATTATATTTTGATTGATTGTGCTCCTTCTCTTGGCTTACTAACACTTAATGCTTTAACTTCTGCACATTCGGTTATGATACCAATACAGTGTGAATATTTTGCTTTGGAAGGTTTAGGAAAGCTATTAAATACAATTAAAAGTGTTCAAAAAATACACAATTCTGATTTAGATATTGAAGGTTTACTACTTACCATGTATGATGCTCGATTAAGACTCTCTAATCAAGTGGTTGAAGAAGTACAAAAGCATTTTAGCGATATGGTTTTTAAAACAATCATACAAAGAAATGTACGTTTAAGTGAAGCACCAAGTTATGGCGAAAGTATAATTAACTACGATGCTGCAAGTAAAGGAGCTACAAATTATTTAAGTTTGGCAAACGAAGTTATAGAGAAAAATAAGTAAGGATATATGGCGAAGGCAACCAAAAAGCAAGCACTCGGTCGTGGACTTTCTGCATTGTTAAAAGATCCAGAAAACGATATAAAATCTGCAAATGATAAAAATGCAGATAAAGTAGTGGGTAGTATTATTGAACTGGACTTAAATGTTATAGAAGTTAACCCTTTTCAACCGAGAACTAGTTTTAATGAGGAAGCATTACAAGAATTAGCTACTTCCATTCGAGAATTAGGTATTATTCAACCTATAACTGTTCGTAAACTTGGTTTTGATCAGTTCCAATTAGTAAGTGGAGAGCGCCGTTATAGAGCTTCAAAAATAGCTGGTTTAACAACAGTTCCTGCTTATATCCGTATTGCAAACGACAACGAGTCGTTAGAAATGGCCTTGGTTGAAAACATTCAACGTCAAGACTTAGACCCTATTGAAGTAGCTTTGTCTTATCAAAGATTAATAGATGAAATAAATTTAACACAAGAAAAATTAAGTGAGCGTGTAGGAAAAAAACGCTCTACAATAGCAAACTACTTACGCCTTTTGAAATTAGATCCTATTATTCAAACAGGAATGCGTGATGGTTTTTTAAGTATGGGACATGGTAGAGCTTTAATTAACATTGAAGATTACGACACACAAATTGATGCTTATGAAAAAGTAATTAGTAATTCACTTTCGGTACGTGCAACTGAAGAATTAGTTCGAAGTCTTTCCAACAAAGACAGTACAAAAAACACCCCTAACAAAATTGCTTCAACACCTGAATTTATATCCGAAGGCTCTCCTAAAATTTCTAACTTTTTTGGAGCCAAGACCGATATTAAAGTTGCTGCTAACGGTAAAGGAAAAATTAGCATCCCTTTTTCTTCGAAAGAAGATTTTAATCGAATTCTCAAGTTACTCCAGCGTGACTAAACTCAATTTTATATTTATTTTTTTCCTTCTAGGAATTTTAAGTGGCTTGGCTCAAGATGAAAAATCTACCAAGACTTCAAAGGATACACTAACCATAATTTCAAGCGAAAAAAAATCAACTTGGGCTCAAAGAGATTCGATACGATTGGAACGCCGATTTGAAAAAGATTCCGTTTTAAAATCTAAGAAAGCTGCTAAAAAAGAAATCCGAGTAGCCAAAAGAGAAGAGCGTCGTATTAAAAATATTCGCCCTTATAATGCATTAGCACCTTCAAAGGCCGCCTTTTATTCTGCTATTATTCCAGGCTTGGGTCAAGCTTATACTGGGAAGTATTGGAAAATACCTATTGTTTATGGAGCATTAGGTACAAGCATTGGAATTGCACTTTGGAATAGAAATCGATTAGAGTTTACACGTGATATTTATAGAGATCGATTAAGAGGCATTAGAACGGATCAGTTTTTTGATCAAGAAAATAATCGTGCTTTAGTTTCCGATCAAGGATTGGTGGATGCACAACAAAACTTTAGAAAACAACAAGAACTTTCAATTTTAATTTCTATTGGAATTTATGTACTAAACATTGTAGATGCAAATGTAACAGCACACTTACAACAATATAACTTAAATAAAAATCTGACCATAATTCCGAAAGTAGATATAAATAATACTTACCTACTTCCTGATATAAATTATGGGCTTGCTTTAAAATATAGCTTCTAAAAGGCATATATATATTGTTAGTATTAATACTAGTTTAAGTTCAAAACCTTAAATTCACAGCTTTTTGCCACAACTTTAATTAAGGTTGTAAAAAAATTAAAATATAGCTAAAACTTTGTACTAATAAAATATTAGGTACTTAAGACAAAATAAAATGAAAATAGCACTTTTAGGATACGGTAGAATGGGAAAAGCAATAGAAAAAATTGCTTTAGAAAGAGGTCATGAAATTGTTTTACGTGTAGACGAAAACACTACTGACTATGATGTTTCGGTAGCAGACGTAGCCATAGATTTTAGTATTCCAACAGCGGCTGTAGGAAACCTAACTAGTTGTTTTAAAGGAGGAACACCAGTTGTTTCAGGCACTACTGGCTGGTTAGATCAGTACGACCAAATGGTTGACTTGTGCAATCAAAATAAAGGCGCTTTTATATACGCTTCAAATTATAGCCTAGGAGTAAATCTGTTTTTTGAATTGAATAAAAAAGTAGCCCAATTAATGAATCCTATGTTAGGAACAAATTACAGTGTTACCAGTGAGGAAATTCATCACACGAAAAAACTAGATGCACCAAGTGGCACAGCCATAACAATTGCTAAAGGTATCATCGAAAATACAGCTATTGAGAATTGGAAATTATATGAAGGTGATAAAAACACACTTCCTATAACTGCAAAACGAATTGGTGATATCCCAGGAACACACAGTGTAACATATCATAGCGAGGTTGACGAAATAGAAATTAAGCACACTGCCTATAATCGTAGTGGATTTGCATTGGGAGCAGTCGTAGCCGCTGAATGGTTAGCAGGAAAAAATGGAATTTATGGAATGAAAGACGTATTGGGTCTTTAATTCTTTTTAAAATTGATCAAAATAACATAAAAATATAAAAATGACATTAACACATTGGGTAATCGTTTTTTTAATTATTCAAGTAATCCATTTTTTAGGAACTTGGAAATTATATCAAAAAGCAGGATTTAAAGCTTGGGAAGCTGCTGTTCCTATATACAATGCTTATATTTTGACAAAAATTATTAACCGCCATTGGGCATGGGTAATATTGTTATTAATTCCTGTAATTAACGTAATAATGTTGCCTGTTATTTGGGTGGAAATTTTAAGAAGTTTTGGAAAAAATAGTGTAATCGACACTTTTCTTGGAGTAATTACTTTAGGTTTTTACATCTATTATATTAATTACACGCAAGATGTAAAACATATTAAAGAGCGTAGTTTACAACCTCGTACAACAGCTGGAGAATGGACAAGTTCGATACTATTTGCTATAGTAGCAGCAAGTATTGTACATACTTATATAATGCAACCCTATAACATTCCTACTTCTTCCTTAGAAAAAACATTACTAGTAGGTGATTTCTTATTTGTTAGTAAATTTCATTACGGTGCACGTACACCTATTACAGCTGTATCACTACCAATGGTACATGATACTATTCCTAAAACAAAATTAAAATCTTATATCCCTAAAATAGAACTTCCTTATTTTAGAATTCCTGGATTTCAAAAAATTAAACGCAGTGATATTGTTGTTTTTAATTGGCCTGTAGATACTGTAGATGCTTTTCATCATTTTGGAGATGGAAAATACCATTACAAACCTATCGATAAAAAATCAAACTATGTAAAACGTTGCGTAGGTATCCCTGGTGATAGCCTTTCTATTATAAATGGTAAAATTTTTGTTAACGGTGCTCCTTTAAAATTACCACAAAAAGCAAAACCACAATATTCATATACTATAAAGACTACTGGCAAAGGGCTTAATTTAAAAACACTTTATAAGAGCTTAGATGTTACTGATGCTGTTTATAGTTTAAACGCTAATAAACAAGCTATCAATGGAGGTGTTTACTCTAAATCAAATATCAATAATTCTCTTACAAGCCCAACTAATACCTATATGCTAAGTGCCTTAACGGAGGTTAGTGCAAAAAGAATCGAAAGCCTATCTTATGTAACTTCTGTCAAACCATTAATTTCAGACGTACAAGAAGTTGAATCAAAAATATTTCCAAATATTGGTGGAAAAATGGCTAATAGAGATCAGCTTGGATCTTTTTATATTCCTGAAGAAGGAAAAACCGTAGCTATTACTGCTAAAAGTATTCCTTTTTACAAACGTATTATTGAAGTTTATGAGGGTTCTGAAATGGGAATTGAAAACAAAATTACTACTACTGGAACTGATATATTGTTAAACAACTCACCAATTACAGAATATACATTTAAACAAAACTACTATTGGATGATGGGTGATAACCGACATAACAGTGAAGATAGTCGTTATTGGGGTTATGTACCTGAAACTCATATTGTAGGTAAGCCTGTGTTTTTGTTTATGAGTTTTGATGGAAATGCAACAGGAATTTTAAATAAAATTCGATGGAATCGTTTAATGACTACTGTTGGTGGTGATGGTAAATTAACTTCTTATCGTTATTTAGTTTTTGGATTAATTTTAGCTTATTTCGTTTTTAGTTATTTTCAATCTAAAAAGAAAAAATCTTAAACGCTTATATGGATACTATTTTAGTACATCCCTCCTATTTTGGTTCAATTGCTCAGTTTGTAGCTTTAACTAAATCTGATGAAATTATTTTTGAGGATTGCGATAATTATCAAAAACAGACGCATCGCAATCGTACTTACATATATGGTGCCAATGGATCGTTAATATTGAATGTTCCTATTTTACACACTAAAAAAGGAGTAAAACAGCTATATAGGGACATTAAAATTGAACACCAATTTAATACGCTCAAAAACCATTGGAAATCCTTAGAATCTGCTTATAGAACATCTCCATATTTTGAGTTTTATGAAGATGAATTAGCACCTTTATTTGAAGGAACACCAACTTTTTTATTGGATTTTAATTATAAGTGTAAAGAATTTATTTTCGATACCTTACAATTGGATTTTAAGTTTGCTAAAACTTCAGAATATATCGCTAAACCAACAAAAGCTACAGACTATCGGTTTTTATCTAATCCTAAGGATCAATCAATTGGAGTGAGTTTTGAGCCATATATTCAAGTTTTTGAATCTAAGCATGGTTTTATTCCAAATCTTTCAATTTTAGATCTAATTTTCAACCAAGGACCAAATGCTTCTTCATACCTAGAAAGACAAGTTATTGAAATATAGTATAGGGTTTTTATTTAGCTTATATTAATTACTACAATTTGACTTTTAGCAATATTGCACAATCCATTTAGTGGCATAAATTTAGCCACTCTACCTGAAATACGCATAAACTTTACTTGTATTGATTTGACTATTTTAAAATCTTTTTTATTTTAAACCTAAAATCAAATTATGTTTACTTTGGGTATTCTACTCTTAAATGATAAATGTTGCCTAGTTTTTGTTTCATTACTCCTTTAATTATTTGAATCTCTTTGAAAGTAATATCTGCATCTAAAAATTGTCCGTCGTTCATTTGCTTATCTATAATTTTTTCTACGAAATTATTAATTAGCTCGGCTGTAGGCTGTTTTAAACTTTTTGATGCTGCTTCTACACTATCAGACATCATTAAAATTGCCATTTCTTTTGTAAATGGAGTTGGCCCTTTATATTTAAATAAAGATTCTGAAATATCTGGATTTAATTCTTGTGCTTTTTTGTAAAAATAATACACAGTGCCAGTTCCGTGGTGGGTTTTTATAAAATCAATTACACGATCAGGTAAATTATTTTTTCGGGCAATCTCCACACCATTACTTACATGATCAATAATAATTTTCGCACTTTCTTCTGGTGATAATTGATCGTGCCTATTAATACCATTAGTTTGATTTTCAGTAAAATAAGTTGGTTTTTTCATTTTACCTATATCATGATATAATGCTGCTACTCTAACCAACATTGCATTTGCACTTATTTTACTTGCACAAGCTTCTGCTATATTAGCTACATTAAGTGAATGGTAAAATGTACCTGGTGCTTCATTAGATAATTGTTTCAACAATTTTGAATTAGTATCGCTTAGTTCTAATAATGATACATCTGAAACCAATCCAAAAACTTTTTCGAATCCGTAAATAAGTGGATGTACAATCAATGTAGTAAAGCCACACAAAACAAATAATATAATAGGCTCTAATTCACTAACCCCTGGCATTCCACCTTCTTGAATTACGTGGAATGCTATGTAAGAAATAACATAAACCAATGTAATTTTTCCAACAGAAAGAAAAAGATTAGCTCTCTTATAAAGTTCTGAACTAGTTAAAATAGTTACAATTCCCGCTATTATTTGCAAGAACATATATTCAGCACTATTAGGTACTATAAAACTTAAAATTAATATTGTGATTACGTGTGTAAATAAAGCCAAACGCGAATCAAAAAAAGCTTTGACTATCAATGGTAAAATAACTACAGGAACAATGTAAACGTAACTAGGATTGTATTTAACCACAAAAGTGATTAAAAATACCATGAAAATAATATTAAATACTATAAAAATTATTTTCTTGATATCCTCAAAAATCTCATTTCTATATTGATGTATAAATAAAAATAACATTAATATTGCCATGCCGACCAAAACAGTGTACCCAAAAACAATCCAATTTTGATTATTGTTACTCCAAATTTTTGCCTCGTATTCGTTTTGTAATGATTTTAAAATTTGAAATGTATTTAAATCTATCTCTTCGCCTTTAGCTATAATTCGTGCATCTTTTTTTATACTTCCCCTACTTGTAAGAACCTTTGCTAATTCTTGGTCTAATGCTTTTTTGGTCAATTTTGAATTAAAATTAACATTCGGTTTAATTACGTCAAATAAAAGATAGGTAAGTTTACTGTGTTGTGTTGTATCTTGCTTCTCAATATTTTCTTTAATAATATTGGCTATATCATCCTTTCCATAAATGTTACCGTATGATTTTTCGATTACATTATTTCCCTTTTTAAGATATATGAGTTTACTTTCTTCGTAGGCTTCTTTTTTTGCATAAATTCCTCTTTTGTAAATTCTATTAAGTGTAGATATTACGTTATTATAAAGCTTTATTTTTTGTTTTTTTGATAACGAATCATCAAATACAGTTTTAAATTTTGCTTCTACATTTTTAAATACTTCGTCGGATATTGCTTCATTATATTCAAAAATTGGAATAACTTTATCCTTAATACGCTGTTTTTCTTCCTCTAAACTTTCTTCTGATTTTAAAATTGCAAAATCAAACGGCGCATATAAATTTTCATATTGCCAAGGTTTCCCTTTTCCATATTGATACTTAAATTTTCCTTTTTTAGGAAGGATATAAACAATACATATTGAAGTAATAACAAAAATTAAAAATCTATAAATAATGTATTCATTATTTCGAAACCAACTTCTTAAATTATTCATATATAAAATAGTACTTACTCAAATGTACTAAATACTAATGAGGTGTAGAATATTAACACAAAATTCTTAATAAGCTTAGATCTGAATTTCTAAATTACTATTAAAAAATGCATAAATTCGCAATGATGAATAGTTCTAAAAATATAGTTATTGTATCGGCCGTACGGACTCCCATAGGAAGTTTCCTCGGAAAATTATCTAATATCCCTGCAACAACTTTAGGCAGTATTGCTATTAAAGGTGCTTTAGATAAAATTAAACTTTCGCCTGAAAAGGTAGACGAAGTTTTTATGGGCCACGTAATACAAGCAAATTGTGGTCAAGCACCTGCCAGACAAGCGGCATTAAATGCTAATATTCCTAACTCTGTACCTTGTACTACTGTAAATAAAGTATGTGCTAGTGGACTCAAAGCAATTATGTTTGCATCTCAAAGTATTGCTTTAGGAGATGCTGATATTGTGGTTGCTGGAGGAATGGAAAATATGAGTTTAGCACCTCATTACAATTATTTACGACAAGCCTCTAAGTTTGGCAATATAACAACAACAGATGGACTTATAAAGGACGGTTTACAAGACCCTTTCCATCAAAAAATAATGGGCGAATTTGCTGATCTTTGTGCATCGACCCATCAATTATCTAGAGAAGATCAAGATAACTTTGCTATTAATTCCTACAAGAAAGCATCCAATGCTTGGGAAAATGAAAAATTTAAAGCAGAAATTGTCCAAGTAAGTGTGCCTCAACGTAGAGGAGAGCCAATAATTATTGATACTGACGAAGAATTTACGAGTGTTAATTTTGAGAAAATACCACAATTACGCCCTGCTTTTTCAAAAGAAGGAACTGTAACTGCTGCCAATGCCTCTACTCTAAATGATGGAGCTGCAGCAATGGTTTTAATGAGTGAAGAAAAAGCTATTGAATTAGGTTTAATGCCTTTAGCTATAATTAAAAGCTATGCAGATGGTGCCCACGAACCTGAATGGTTTACTACTGCTCCATCTGTAGCGGTACCTAAAGCATTAATAAAAGCGCAATTAGCAATAGATAATATTGATCTTTTTGAATTAAACGAAGCTTTTTCATGTGTAGGTCTTGTAAATCAAAAATTATTAAACATTCCCGAAGAAAAATTAAATATTTATGGTGGTGCTGTTGCTTTAGGTCATCCTTTGGGTTGCTCTGGTGCACGAATTCTAACAACTTTAATTAGCGCTTTACATAACGAAAATAAAAAATACGGTGTTGTTGGTATTTGTAATGGAGGTGGGGGTGCCTCTGCAATGGTAATCGAAAATCCAAATTTCAACGGATAATTTTTATGCTATACGGAATCGCCTTTTTAAGTGTTATATCACTTCGTGCTGAAGCATCTGATACTTCGGAACAGATTTCCCAAGTGCTATACGGAGAACATTTTAAAGTACTCGAAAATCGTAAAAAATGGAGTCGGATTCGATTAGGTATTGATAAATACGAAGGTTGGATTGATAACAAACAATTTGTTTTTTGTAGTGAAGAAGAGTACAAAATTATACTAAATAAAAGTCCAAAATTAGTTACTAACCTTGTAGATTTTATAAATGGTGAAAAACAAGAATTGATTGCTGTTTCACAAGGAGCGCACCTAAATGCTCTCCCTTTTTTAAAGCATACTTTCGACGGTAATTTTTCTGGGGTTAAGCAATTAAAATCTAAATTTGTAGCAACTGCTCTTACTTACTTAAATGCACCTTATCAATGGGGAGGAAAAACACCTTTTGGGATAGATTGTAGTGGCTTTACGCAAATGGTATATATACTAAACGGTCATGTTTTAAAACGTGATGCATCACTCCAAGCTAAACAAGGTGAACCACTTAGTTTTATTGAAGAAAGTGAACCTGGAGATCTTGCTTTTTTTGATAATAGCGAAGGAAAAATAACCCATGTTGGGATTATGATGGAAGATAATTATATTATACATGCCAGTGGAAAAGTTCGCATAGATCGTATTGATCATACTGGTATTTTTAATACTGAACTTCGCAAACACACACATAAACTTCGTGTTATTAAGCGAATCTTATAATTTGTATTAGTTAATATGAGAGAAAAAACAAGACTTTCGAGATTAACTGCTATTATTACCCAACTACAATCTACAAAAATTATTACGGCCACTACTCTAGCCAAAAAATTTGAGGTAAGCGTAAGAACAATCTACAGGGATATTCGTTCTCTAGAACAATCAGGAATCCCTATAATTACTGAAGAAGGCAAAGGCTATAGCATTATGGATGGATATCACATTCCTCCTGTTATGTTTTCTGAAAGTGAAGCCAATGCATTAATTACGGTTGAACAACTTATTCAAAACAACAAAGATGGATCTCTAATCGAACAATATGCTAATGCTATAATTAAGATTAAATCGGTTTTAAAAAAATCTCAAAAAGAAAAAACAGAACTATTATCTGAACGAATTCAAATAAGAGTTCCTTCCCAACATAAAAATCAAAAAACAAGTAATTATTTAATTGAGATACAATCTTCGATTACGGGTTATAGGTTGCTTTCCATCGAATATTATTCCCTTTCAAATATAAAGTCTAAAAGAATTATAGAACCTTTTGCTGTATACAGCACTAATGAAAACTGGTTATTAATTGCATTTTGTAGACTGCGAAAAGAATTTAGAGCTTTTAGAATAGATTTAATTCAACGATTAATTATTCAAAATAAAACTTTTGAACCTCATCAAATCATACTAAAAGAATACTTCCAAGCTTGTAAATAAAAACACACAAACACCCCTGACATACCTCTGTCACAAACTGTCCATAATTTTGAATCAAATCAAAAATCAATACTTATGGAAACCACAAAATTAAATGCCTTTACTATTATTGGCATTACCGTTAGAACAAACATTAACAATGGAAAAGCAGCTAAGGATATTCCTGCTTTATGGAAGCAGTTTATGGCTGAAGATGTTTTTGACAAAATACCGAAAAAATTAGTCAAGAAATTTACGCTGTATACACCGCCGATTACGAAGGAGATCATACTATGGATTATACTACCCTTATTGGCTGTAAAGTGAGCTCCTTAAATGATATACCAAATGGTTTAGTTGGAAAACATTTCGTTGCTAGTAATTATAACAAGTTTCCTGTAAAAGGAAATTTAACCGTAGGTAATGTTATTTATGAAGCTTGGGAGAAAATTTGGGCTGTAAATTTAAATCGAAAATATACTACCGATTTTGAAGTTTACGGCGAAAAATCAAAAGATTTAACAAATGCTGAACTTGATATTTATATAGCGATCAACTAAAAAAAAACAGCACATCAACTTTAATTTAAAATTGATGTGCTATTTTTACAATTTTAAATCTACTTTATTTTTGTATAATCAAAATTGTAAAAAACGTGATAACATTATAGTAATAATCAATAGAAAAAAATTAAAACAACTGACTATCAAATGGTTATTATTATTTAATTATTATACCCGTTAAAAAAATAAAGAAATTAAATTTCTTATTTGTCGTTTTATTATTATTTAACCCTGTAGATAATAACAAGTCCTTGTATTTTAATTCATGAGTTATTAATTACTTTTGTCGTTCCTTTAAAACTTTGACTACATCTTGTAACTTAAATCCTTTTGCTTGAAGAAGTATTAAATAATGAAATAATAAATCTGCACTTTCATTTAAAAACAAATCCTTATCATTATCCTTGGCTTCGATAACAACCTCAACAGCTTCTTCTCCCACTTTTTGAGCTACTTTGTTAATTCCGCTTTTAAAAAGAGATGCAACGTAACTTTTTTCAGAATCAGCGTTTTCAATGCGATTAGCTATTACATTTTCCAATGTAGAAATAAACCCAAACGCTTCAGTATTTTCTTGTGCCCAACATGTATCCGTACCAGTATGGCATGTAGGCCCTTGTGGTGTTACCATAATTAGTAAAGTATCACGATCGCAATCATTTTTTATATCTACTAAATGTAAAAAATTTCCACTTTCCTCTCCTTTTGTCCATAGCCTATTTTTAGTTCTACTATAAAAAGTGACTTTTTGAGTTTCTATTGTTTTCTTGTAAGCTTCATTATTCATGTAGCCTAACATTAATACGCTTTTAGTTTCTGAATCTTGCACAATTGCAGGTACTAAACTATCTGTATTTTTTGAGAAATTGATATCCATATACTATTTGTAAGTTGGCAAATTTCGTTTTATTGTTTGAAACAAACAAATAGATTGGCTTACAAAAACAAAAAAGCACCGTAAAGGTGCTTTTTCAATATTTTATAAGTAAAAATTACAATCTATACGCTAAAGTAAATTGTAAATAATGGTTTACACCAGTAGCTTTAAAAATACTTTTAGTATCATCTGTTTTAATAGCATCCGATAATCCATAACTACCTCTAAGGTTTACTTGGAAGTCATCTGTAATATCATAACCTATTCCTAGTATTCCTGAAAACTGAAATGTCTCATAATCATGTTCGCGTTCCCACTCCCAAATTCTAATACCAGCTTGCGGTCCTGCAGATAGTGTTAATTTATTGATATGAAAGTTTAATAATACGGGTAATTGTAAAACATTTATTTTCAAACGGTCATTTGAACCACCGTTTATTACTGTACTTCGTTCTCCTTGTGCTGAATATTGCAACTCTGGTTGAATACTAAATTTATCAGATAAATAATATTGCGCAAAAAAACCAGCTGTAAAACCAATACGTGCATCATCTTCAGCTCCACCACTTATTCCTGATGCATTATCATCAAAATCGATCTCACTATAATTAAGCCCTAAACGAAAGCCATATCGGCTTTGTTGTGCTTGGATTGTAAAACTAGTTATAAATAATGCTATTAATCCTAAAAGTATTTTCTTATCCATTGTGTTATAGTTAGTTATGTTTTAATGTATTTTTAGATAAATCTAATGATCTTTATAAAAACTATTTTATTAAAACATCAATTTATTAAAAAAAAATAGACATAGTGCTTATTAAATCAGACAAAAGACGTTATTTTAACGTTTCGCTATATAAAAATTTAATAATACCATCTGCTAAACCAATTTTCGGAACATATATATTTTGTGCATTACTCCATTTCATTGCTGATAAAAATATTTTTGTTGCAGGAACTACTACATCTGCCCTATCCGAATTCATATTTAATTCCCAAATACGTTCTTCATAAGTTAATGATTTCAATAATTGGTAGTAAGATGATAAATACATGTATGTTAATGGAGTGCCTTTATCAACAGCACTGTTCTTAAAAATATTATTTATATTTCCTCCCGACCCAATTAGTGATATATTATCAAAATCTTTAGTTTGTTCTTTAATCCAAAATTCTACTTCCTTCCATAAATCATTAGTTACTAAATCATTTAATAAACGAACTGTTCCCAAATCAAATGATCTTGATGCTACTCGGTCTCCATGATCGTAAACTGTAAATTCGGTACTTCCCCCACCAACATCGACATATAGGTAGGATTTTTCCTGATCTGTAAGTTCTGCTAAATCGGTCATAGAAATTATAGAAGCTTCATCTTTACCATCAATAATATCAATTTGAATATCTGCCTCTCTTTGTACTCTATCTACTACTTCTATTCCGTTATTAGCACCACGCATTGCGGATGTAGCACAAGCCCTATAGGATTTAACTTTATGAATTCTCATTAACAACTTGTAGGATTTCATAGCATCTACTAGTCGTAAAACATTTTCTTCAGAAACTTCATTTCTAAGAAATACGTCTGCACCTAAACGAATAGGAACTCGTATTAAACTTGTTTTTTTAAAACGAGGTTGTTCTCCATCTAAAGTAGTTACACTACCAATTAAAAGTCGTACTGCGTTTGAGCCAATATCAATAGCTCCAAATTTTTCAATTGTAATCAAAATATTATCCTAATCTATCTTTATAATAATTATACATACTCACCTGCGATCTATTCTTAGGCTGATCATTCACTACATATGTATTGTCTTGCTTTTCGTTTAATACCCGTGCTTTAACATTATCTGTCCAACAAATATCGAATGTATCTATTATTTGCGATTTTATTTCTTCATCAAAAATAGGACAAGTAACTTCTACTCTACGGTCTAAATTTCTTCGCATCCAGTCGGAAGATGAAATAAATACTTTATTATCTCCTCCGTTTGCAAAAATATACATTCGGGGATGTTCTAAAAATTTATCTACTATACTTATTGCTTTAATATTTTCACTCATTCCTGACTGACCAGGAATTAAACAACACATTCCTCTAACAATTAAGTCTATTTGTACTCCTGCATTACTAGCTTCATACAACTTATCTATCATAGAGTAATCCGTAATACTGTTAACTTTTATGCGAATATAAGCTACTTTACCTTCTTTTTTATTTTCAATTTCCCTTGCTATAAGTTGAGAGAATTTTTTTCGTGAATAATGAGGGGAAACAATTAAATGTTTATAGCTATTAACTTTATAATTGATTTCAAAAAAGTTAAATACTTTATTAAGATCTTTTAAAATTGATACATTACTGGTAAACAGAGTATAATCCGTATAAACTTTGGCTGTTGATTCATTAAAATTACCTGTGCTTATAAAGCCATAGCGTTTTGTTTTTCCTGCTTCTAATCGCTCAATCAAACATGTTTTACAGTGCACTTTAAGGCCTGGCACCCCAAAAATTAATTTTACTCCTTCTTCTTGCAAAGCTTCTGCATACTCAATATTGTTCGCTTCATCAAAGCGTGCTTGTAACTCAATTTGTACAGTAACCTCCTTACCATTTTTAGCAGCGTTAATTAACGAACTTGCTATGTGAGAAACACTGGATAAACGATAAATTGTAATTTTTATAGTTTTTACTTTAGGGTCCAAAGCTGCCTCTCTCAAAAATTTTATAATATACGAGAAGCTTTGATAAGGAGCATAAAGTAAAAAATCTTTATTTGCTATATTTTTAAATATACTACCATTAATATCTAGCCCTTTAACAGGTAATGGTTTTATTGGATTGTACGTTAATTCTTTATGACCTAGAGACGGAAATTTCATATAATCTCTTCTATTATGATATCTTCCTCCTGGTATTATACTATCCGTATCATCAATTTGCATTTTATTCATTAAAAATACTAAGGTATCTGGATCTATTTTTTTGTCATATACAAACCGGACTGGATCTCCCTCTCTTCGTAAATAAACACTTTTAGATATTTTTTCAATAAAGCTCTTTTTAAAATCGTTATCAATATCTAATGCCGCATCTCTTGTGATTTTAATCATATGAGCTGAAGCTTCTTTATAATTAAAAATACTAAAAATTTGATCCATGCAATACCTAATCAAATCATCTAATAGTATAATATATTCTCTACCCTGATTATCCTTTGGTAATACTACAAAACGATCAATAGAATCTGGAATTTCAATTAAAGCAAATAGTTTTTCTTTACCTTCATCATCATAATCTACATGATTTTGATCTAAAGTTAATTTAACTGCCAAATACGCCGCCTTATCCTTAAGATGTGGAAACTGTTCTAAATCGTCCAACATAAAGGTCATTAACGCTGGACTAACAACCTCCGTAAAATAATTTTTTATAAATTCTTCCTGATTTTCCGAAACCTGATGCTCTTTAATAATAAAAATACCATTGTCTTCTAATTTCAATTGAATTTCTCTTATTATCTCTAAACTTTCGGATTGTTGTTCAATTACAATATTTGTTATTTGCTCTAGCAAAAGTCGAGCTTCCATTCCGTAAAGAGCCCGCTTTCCTGATTTACCAGCAAAAACAATTCGCTGTACTGTAGCATAGCGAACACGAAAAAATTCATCTAAATTATTAGAAAAAATCCCTATAAAACGAAGTCTTTCTAATAATGGTACATTTTCATCTGTTGCCTCTTGTAATACACGAGCATTAAATTGTAACCAACTTATTTCTCTATTTATGTACTTAAACTTATTTTTCAATATCAAATTTTTAACTAATTTATCTTATCTGTATCCTAGTAATTTTGGTAAAATATAAAATGCTGTTTCACCAGTTGTTATTTCTTTCCAACTATTATTATCAAATTGAATAGCTACAACTCCACAAGTTGGTAAATTATCAAATCTAACAGTTCCTAAATTGTTTATAATATTAGTAAATGCAGGATTATGCCCGAAAATAAGAACTTTTTTCTGTTCATTCGGAAGTTGCTTAATAAAATTTGACACCATATGCCCATCAAAATCGTAAAGCTGCTTAGACACTATAATTTCGGATTCTTTTATTCCTAATTTAAAAGATACTATACTTGCCGTAGATTTTGCTCGCTTAGCACTACTGCTATAAACACTCTCTACTTTAATTTGCTTTTTTTTTGCAATTCCTCACCTATATGATGTGCATCATTAAAGCCTCTTTCGTTTAATGGACGATCTATATCTAAAATAGGTGTATCCCAAGAGGACTTTGCATGACGAATAAAGTAAATAGTTTTCATAATTTTGAGTCTTTAGTTATTTATGGTGCTAAGCGCTTTTTTATCCAACCACTAGGGTTTGTATAAATAATTCTATCGTGTAATCTATTAGGACGACCTTGCCAAAATTCTATACTTTCTGGTTGGACAGTAAAACCTCCCCAATGTGGTGGCTTAGGAATTACCTTATTTTTAAATTGCTCGATTAATTCTTTTTCTTTTTGAATTAAAAATTCTCTTGAATTAATGATATTACTTTGTGGAGATACCCATGCTCCTATTTGGCTTCCTACTGGTCTGGAATTAAAATAAGCTGTACTTTCTTTCTCCGCTTCTTTTGTGGCAATTCCTTTAATAATAACTTGACGCTCTAAATTTGGCCAAAAAAAAGACAAACACACTTTAGGATTTGCTAAAATCGCTTTTCCTTTTTCAGAATTATAATTGGTATAAAAAACAAACCCTTTATCGTTGTATTTTTTTAATAAAACAATTCTTGTTTTAGGGAATCCATCAAATCCAACTGAGGTAACTGACATTGCATTAGGCTCTTCTACTCCTCCTTTTTGTTCGACCTCTTCGAACCATTGTTTAAATAATTCCAGCGGATTATTGGGGGTTATCGCCTCCAATAACTCGTTTTTTGTATACGATTTTCTATAGTTTGTTAAATCACTATTCATAGCCTTAAATTACTACAAATTGAATTAATAAGAGACTTAGAAATTAAAAAAAATACTTTTAAAAAATTAAACTACTGCTTCTAAAAGAATACTTACTGGATGTTGAGCCTTACGCTTAGCTCCATCTTTAATTTGATGTCTGCAACTTGTGCCTGTAGCTGCTATAATTATTTCTGCGGAAGCTTTTCTAATTTTAGGAAGTAGTGATAATTCGCCCATTTCCATACTGGTTTTGTAATGCTCTTTTTCATAACCAAAAGACCCTGCCATTCCGCAACAACCTGATGTGATTAATGTGGCTTTGTAGTTTGAAGGTAGATTTAATAATTTAAAAGTGTACTCTGCTGAGGACAGTACTTTTTGATGACAATGTACATGGATTTTAACCTGCTTATTGGATGTAGAAAACTGCTCTGATTTTACATTGTAAAGATCAATTTCCTTAGCTAAAAACTCATCAATTGTTACTGTATTTTTTGATAATTCTAGCGCTTCGCTATAGTTTTCTGCCAATCGTAAATATTCATCTCTAAAAGATAGTATGGCTGAAGGTTCAATGCCTATTAATGGAACTTTTTGAGAAATAATTTTTTTGAAAATTTTTATATTTTGATTGGCTATAATTTTAGCTTCTTTTAAAAAACCTTTAGAAATTAAGGCCCTCCCACTTTGTTCATGAGAAATAAAAAGAACCTTATAATTCAATTTTGTTAGTAACTGAACCACATCTTTCCCTATTTGTACATCTAAATAATTCGTAAATTCATCTATAAAAATATATACTTCCTTTATGGGATTTTGAATTTTATTTTCTTCTAAAAATAAAACCAACCAATCTACAAACGGTTGCTTAGCTACTTTTGGTAAACTACGCTCTGCAGCAATATTTAATAGTTTCTTAATTGCAGAAGCTGTAAAAAAGTTTGAAAACATAAAATTTGAAACCCCTGAAAATTTAGAAGCCAAGCGATTTGCTTTGTCATTAAAAGCAAATAATCGGTCTCTCAATAAAGGTTTATTGGATTTATTATACTGATGTAAAAACTCTGCTTTTAATGATGTTACATCTACATTAGATGGGCATTCGCTTACACAAGCCTTACAGCTTACACATAAATCAAAAGCCTCTTTTAAAGTTTTACTATCAAATTTATTTTTTTCCGAGGTATTGGTCAATACCTCTCGCAATGCATTTGCTCGTGCACGAGTAGTATCTTTTTCATTTTTTGTAACGCGGTAACTTGGACACATTCCCCCTCCTGCGGCTACCGACTTTCTGCAATCTCCACTACCATTACATTTTTCAGCAACTCGTAAAATTCCTTGAGAGTCTGAAAAATCTAAAACCGTTTCAATCTCTGGTTCGGTTCGATCCGATTCATAGCGTAAATTTTCAACCATTGAAAATGGTTCGATAATTTTTCCTTTGTTAAATATTCCTTTAGGATCAAAAACTTGTTTTATTTGCTTTAATAATTCATAGTTATGGGTCCCAATCATTTGTGAAATATATCCTGAGCGAACAATTCCATCTCCATGTTCTCCACTCATGGAACCTTTGTATTTTTTTACTAGTACAGCTACAGCATCCGTTATTTCTTTAAATAATTCTACATCTTCCGATTTTTTTAAATCCAAGATTGGTCGTAAATGAATTTCCCCTGCCCCAGCGTGTGCATAGTATACTGCATCTTGCTTATAGTAATTCATTAAAGCAGTAAACTCTTCTATATACCCAGAAAGATCTTCCAAGGCTACAGCCGTATCTTCAATACAAGCCACTGCTTTTCGATCTCCTATCATATTTCCCAATAAACCTAAACCCGCTTTACGCAATTCCAAAGCTTTTTGAGTTTCTTTTTGATATAATACTGGGTGTGCATAACTTAATTTGGACGTGTCTAAGGTTTTAATTAGTGCATTTACTTGCTCATTTAAATCATCATTTGTATTGGCTCGCAATTCCAACATCAAAATTGCTTTGGGATCGTCTACTACAAAGAACCTATTCTTAAATTGTTCTATATTATTTTTAGTACAATCCAAAATTGTTTTATCCATCATTTCACAAGTGTACAATCGATGTTCCATTACAGGCACAACCGCTTGCATACAGTGTGCTATGGTTTTAAAATGAGCACAAACCATTACATTATATACAGGGGGTAACTCATCTAATTGTATTGTTATTTCCGTAGTAAATGCCAAAGTCCCTTCACTTCCTGTAAGTAACTCACATACATTTATTTCTTTTTTATTTCCATAGAAAGAATTTTGTAAAAGTACATCTAAAGCATAACCCGTATTTCTTCTGTGAATTGAAGCTTTTGGGTAATTTGCTTGAATTTGATTTTGATTTTCTTCTGAGACTAAAATTTCATCTAACTTTTTATAAATGCTACTTTCCAATGTATTTTGAAACCTATAACGTTCTATTTCCTCTTTACTTTTATTTTCAAAAATTACTTCGCTACCGTCAGAAAGTATGGTTTTTAAGGAACATATTTTATCTCTAGTAACTCCATATTGAATACTTGTGGTTCCACTACTATTATTTCCTACCATACCACCAATCATACATCTATTAGAAGTCGAAGTATTGGGCCCGAAAAATAACCCAAATGGCTCTAGATAACGATTTAAATCATCGCGGATTACTCCTGGCTGGACTGTAATCGTTTTATTTTTTAGATCTAAATTGAGTATAGAAGTAAAGTATTTAGATACATCAACAATTAATCCCTCCCCCACACATTGACCTGCTAAAGATGTTCCTGCGGTACGAGGTATTAAATTAAGTTGATGTTTTGATGCAAAGTTAATAATACACTTTACATCTTCATTATTTTTAGGAAAAACTGCTCCGTAAGGAAGTTTCCGATACACTGAAGCATCCGTAGCATAAATTAACTGCGTTAAATTATCCAATTTTAATTTTCCTGAAAGTTTAGAAGCTAGTTCTTCCCACGGAAAAGTGATGTTATTTTGCATATATTTTTAATAAAAGATATTAGCGAATGACAGGCTTTGTGTTTTGATTAATTAGTTAAATATAAATATTTTGTTTCTACCCTTTCTTTATAAATGATAGGTTTTATTTACAACCTCTATAAAAGATGTCCAGCTATATTTGTGTAGCACAAAATTAATATGGATCAATATTGTAAATATTTAGTCTAAAATTATTTTTTCCTTTAGGTGCCTTATCAAATTATTTAATATAAAAAATCAATTCATTTTAAATATCTTAAAAAATAATATTATGGTTCTTCGCCAAAAGTTGTGGATTAAAGGTTTTACAAAAAAACAAAATTTTATGAAAGAGTCATTTATCTCATAAAAGCCTTAATTTAAAACTACTTAATGGGGTAGATTATATTAAATAAAATCACCTTTTTTCTTAAACCATACTTTTTGGCGAAGAACCTAATTAATTATACTTATATTTCGTGTAATTTTTTGTGAAAAACAATTAGTTATATAAGTTATTAAATCAAAAAATAATGAAAACCTATTTTACAAGCATAATCTTAGCACTTATAACAGTATTATTTACATCCTGCTCTTATGAAAGTAACGATACCGAAAAAACATCAACTGTATTAGCACTAGAATCTACTATTGATTCTTTCTCAAAAAATTATGGATATATAGGAGATGTAGTTGTTATTAATGGAAAAAACTTCTCTAAAAATTTAAGTGATGTAGAAGTTTTTTTTGATAATATCCCTGCAAAAGTTAAATCGGTAAGTAACACAAAAATAGAAATTGTTTTACCTAAAACAAAAAAACCTATATCTCCTTTGCAATTAAATATTAAAAACAGAAATATTACCAACAATGTAAATAATAATTATTCTAATTCTATTGGTATTATTGATGACACTCCCAATGAGTGGCATAGTATGAATATTAATTATCCTAATAAAGAAAATGTTTACGTTTCGAAATCAATTGGCAAAGAAAAATTTTATTTTTCGACTGACGATTGTTGTGGTACTGGTATTTACAGAACTTTAGACGGAGGGTTAACATGGAATATTTGGGGAAGGTCTGGTTTTTACGGAGATTTTTATGTAACAAATAATGATGAAGGCTGGACTCAACCCTCATTTGGTGTAAACAAAGTTCCATTAGGAGGGAGCGAAAGTATAAATATGGACGTTCACGAAAGTACTTTAACTAATGGGCTTTATATAGATGATGATCTGAAAAATGGCTTTTTAGTCCATAGACAAAAAATTGTGTATCAAACAACAGATGGTAAAAAATTTACTGAAGTTTATAACAACAATCCTATTAGTAAAAACGACCCTAATGGGTTGTCAAGTGCAGTTCGTTTCTTTTCACCATTAGATAAGGATCATTTTTGGGCCGCGGGTTATACTGATATTTCAAACGAAAAATTCCCAAGACTGACGGGTACAAGAAATTTTGTTGCTTCACTAATTTTGTTTTTAGATAATGGTAATTGGAAAGAAGTTAGTATTAAAAATTTAGAATCTTCAACGGATATAAAACAAATTCAATTTATTAATAAAAAAGTGGGTTATATAAATATAGCAAACTCTAACTTAAAAAACCCTTATAATGACCCTATTACTAATAAGATATTTAAATCTACTGATGGTGGAAATTCATGGAGTTTAATATATGATAATAAGGAATCCTTAATTACATCTTTTAGTTTTAAAGATGAAACTTTAGGGTGGTATTCATCTGGGAATAAAGTTTATAAAACCTTAGATGGAGGTAGCACTTGGAGTATAGATTATACTCACAATTCAGATATTAAAAAAATCTCTTACGATAACGAACTTGTTTGGGCATTATCTAATAATAAAATATTTAAATATTTTTTAAAGTAAACCTTAAATTAAGTGTATTATAATAGTCGTTTTTACTTAAATTAATAAATTAAATTACAAAAATTAGCTTAAAACCTTTTGACTGATTATTACCCTTTTGTATATATTTTCATATTTAGGAACTATAGTATTTAAATCAAAATTAGCTGCTTGGATTCGTGCATTTTGTTTAAAGTTATTTAAAATTTCATCTGAATTTAATATTGAAACTGCATTTTCTGCCATTTCTATAATATTACCAACATCACTTAAACAACCTGAGAATCCCTCTTTATTTACTTCTGGGATTCCACCCGTATTACTAGAAATTACCGGTACTCCGTGGATCATAGCTTCTAAAGCAGCTAATCCAAAACTTTCGCTTTCTGATGGAAGTAAGAAAAGGTCTGAAAAACACAAGATTTTTTCAATTTCATTACTATTCCCCATAAAAATAACTTTGTCGGAAATACCCAATTCATGACATAATTTTTTGGCGTCATTTTGTAAAGGCCCATCACCAATCATTATTAATTTAGCTGGAATTTCTTTTATTATTCTATCAAAAATTAAAATTACATCTTCAATTCGCTTAACAGGTCTAAAATTACTTACGTGCGTAATAATTCGTTCCTCAGGATCAGCCATCATATGCCGCTTACAATCTTCATACTTAATATTTCCTTTTGAAGTATCTATAAAGTTAGGGACTACCTCTATTTTATCTTCTTTAATATTAAAAAGGCGTAACGTATCTTCTTTTAAACTTTGAGAAACTGAAGTAACCGCATTACTCTGGTTAATACTAAAAGTAACAGCCGGCTTGTAATGGGGGTGATTACCAACAAGCGTAATATCAGTTCCATGAAGCGTAGTTACCATTGGAATATGGATTCCTTCTTGAACCAACATTTGCTGTGCCATATACCCCGCATAAGCGTGTGGAATGGCATAATGTACGTGTAAAACTTCAATATTATATCTTTTTATAATACGAACTAATTTACTTGATAATGCCAACTCATAAGGTTGATAATGAAATAATGGGTACTCTTGTACGATTACTTCATGAAAATAAATATTTTCATTTACCATATCTAAACGTACTGGCTGGCTATAAGTTATAAAATGGACTTCGTGTCCTTTTTTAGCCATTGCTATTCCTAGTTCTGTGGCAACGACACCACTACCTCCATAGGTTGGATAACATACTACTGCTATTTTCATTCGTTCAAAATTCTATTTTTCAAGGGCTTCGTATATTAACCTTTGAATTTTGGTTCGGATATCTTCTTTAATAAGTTTTCTATTAGTCGCATCAGGATAGGTACGATTACTTAAAAATACATAAATAATTTCTTCATCAGGATCAGCCCAGGTGTAAGTTCCTGTAAATCCACTATGCCCAAAACTTGTCATCGAAATACAACCACAAGTTGGGCCTACTTCTTTTAATTGGGGTTTATCAAAGCCTACTCCTCTCCTATTTTTTTGTTCACAATAGTAACAGGTATTAAATTTATCTACAGTTTCTGGATTAAAGTAATAATTACCTCCGTAACTTCCTTTATTTAAATACAGTTGCATTATTTTTGCTACATCGTTAGCATTAGAAAACAATCCAGCATGCCCTCCAACTCCTCCAAGCATTGCCGCTCCCTGATCGTGTACATAGCCTCTAATTTCTTGCCCTCTAAACAAATTATCTATTTCGGTAGGAACAATATTGAATTTCGAAAAATGTTTCAACGGTTGGTAACGTGTATAATTTGCTCCTAATGGTTTGTAAAACTGATTGGCCGTTAATTCACCTAAACTAGAACTGTAAAAACGTTCGATATACTTTTGAATTAAATAGTAGGGTAAATCACTGTATTTATATTCTTGTTTTTTTCTTAATTCACTTTCAACAACCTCCTTATAAATAGAGTCTTTATAATCCTTCCGCAAATAAAACTCTTCGGCAACTTTAATATTAAAAATAGAATCTGATTGTTTTCTATAATATTTTGAACTAGGCTTTAAACTTACAGTATCCAATGTTTTTATATAAAACGGAATCCATGCTTTTAACTTTCCAAAATGAGAAAGTATTTCGATTACCTGAATAGTATCTTTATTCGTTTCTTTTAACTCTGGTAAAAGAGTAGACAATTTTTCTTTTAGGTTTACCAGTCCACTCTGCTCTAACTTCATAAAAACAGGAAGTGTTCCTAAAATTTTAGTTAACGAAGCTAAGTCGTAAATTGAATACGCTGTAATTGAATCTTTTTTCTTATAGGTTTGAAAACCATAGGCTTTGTGATGAATAACTTTTCCTTTGCGAGCTACCAAAAGTTGTAATCCTGGAGTCATTTCATGCTTTAAAGCATAATCTACAATAGAATCTATTTTTGCTAATTTATAAGAATTAACTCCGACGGTTTCTGGTAACCCATAGGACAGTCGTTGCTTTTTATTCAAAAAAAAACCGTCTCCTACTTTATAATTTGGACTAATACTTACGGGTAGTTTTCCTTTGGCAGGAATTCCCCCAAAAATTAATTGTGCTGCTTTTTCTTGAAAAATAGTACTGTTTTGATATCCTACTACTATTGAGTTTAGGTATTTTTCTGCTTCCAAATTATTTAAAGCATATGGTTTAGCAAAACTGACTAGCAATGAGTTGTTTTGTTGTGCTATAATATTTATAAACCTTTTTTCTTTGGCACTTATTTTATATGATTTCCATGGAGTAGCATTTGAAGCATGAAAACCAATAATTACTTGATTGTATAACTTTAGTTTTGCTATATCCTCTCGATTATTAATTACTACTCTATCAACTTTAGTATACAATTTTAATTGCTCATAAAACGCTTTTCCTGAATCCTTGCCAAAATGTACATACGCCATATTTTTTAGTTCTAAATCGGCAATTGGGATAAAATCTAAATCATTTTTAATTACTGTAATGGCATTTTCTGCAAGTTGTTCGTAAAGGACGTTGTTTTGAACTGTATTAAGGTCTTCTATTAAATTTTCGATTACTACTGGCTTATAATTGTGTAAACCTACTTTATATTTAGCTTTCAAAACTTTTATTACTGACTTCCTTAACCTCTTTTCTGATATTTTACCGGATTCAATTTTAGAAATAATTTTATTTACCGCTTTAGGAATATCTTCAGAAATTAATAAAATATCATTTCCTGCTTTAAATGCTGCCACATCAATATCTCCTGGTTCTTTGAAATTGGATGCCCCTTTCATGTTTAATGCATCTGTAAAAATCAATCCCTTGAACTTCATTTTATTTTGAAGTAGGTTGGTAACTACATTTTTTGATAGCGAAGAGGGTAAACCTTCTGTTTCTACTAAACTTGGAATATTTAAATGAGCAATCATTATGCTCGAAATACCGTTTTCGATTAACTTTTTGAAGGGATATAATTCTGTTTTTAAAATTCGGTCTTTCGAAAAAGTAATTGTTGGTAATGTTTTGTGAGAATCCTTACTGGTATCTCCATGGCCTGGAAAATGCTTTCCACTAGTCAATACATTTTTATTATGCATTCCTTTCATCAAAGCAATTCCGTGCGCTGCCACCAACTCCTTAGTTTCTCCAAAGGAACGATTTCCAATAATTGGATTGATTGGGTTTGTATTAATATCAATTACAGGAGCAAAGTTTATATGAACTCCTAAGCGATTACAATGTTTTGCTATGGCTTCGCCTGTTTTTTTTACTAACACAGTGTCTTTTACAGCACCCAAAGTCATATTCCAAGGGAAAGCATAGGTTGAGTCTAACCGCATGGACAAACCCCATTCGGCATCCATTGAAATTAATAACGGAATTTTTGCTTTTGCTTGTAGCGCATTGTGCATTTTTGCTTGTCCTACAGGACCTCCTTTAGAAAAAATGATTCCTCCAATTTCGTCTTTTTCTATTAATTTTTCAATCCGTTTTTGCTCTGCTTTTCCTTTTTCTGAAAAAACATCTACCATAAATAATTGACCTACTTTCTGTTTTAAGCTTAAACTATTGTACACACTATCTACCCATTTTTTTTGAGCTTCTATATCGGTACTAAGTAAAGGGTCAATTTGGGCTTGAAGTGTACTCCAAAAACTAATTATAAAAACGAAAAACGATAAATATTTCAATAGCTATTATTTTAAAAATCTGCTATGCCAACTTTCGGTAATAGGAACTTCCCAACTACTATTATATTCGGCTATGTTATTGACTAAGTTATTAAAAACAATGGTTTTTTCAGACACTGCGCGTGTTTTTACCATTTTTTTAAAATCTAATAAGCTTTTGTAAGCTACAAACGCTCCACTTTTAAAGGAAACATTCATACGATCCATAAGGTCTACATCGTATTCTTTTTCCAATTGCTGAATAAAATGTACTGAAGCGTCAATCGAACAACCTGAAGCATTATTGTGCCCTCCATCTACTGCCAAAATAATAAATCGGTTGTATTTAATTTCATAACCTGCTTTTAGATCTGCCCCGTGAGCCGCCCATTGAGTTAAAAAAGCATCTAATTTTCTGGTAATTTCTACCAACTCGTCAGTTGAAAATGAACGATTTGCTTGATATACCCATACGCGGGCTATTTCTGGTAATTCTGAAAAAGGAACTAACATATTTTTTATTTTGAAACTATTTTATTCTAAAAATTATCCGAATCGTCATTTAAAAAAAGACTGTTTAATTTCTAATCACTTTTACGGTACTATCCATTCCTATTTTAATAATTGCTGAAGGTTTTTTGTACTTACTTGCAGAAGGCACCTTACATACATAATCTACCAAAGCTATTAACTTAGGGTCGATTTCCTCAAATTTAGTTGGTGTAGGTTCTCCACTAAAATTAGCAGAGGTAGATACTATTGGTCTTCTAAATTTTTTTATTAATTTACCTACAAATGGATCTCGAGCTACTCTAATTCCTAATGTATTATCGTCTGCTATTAAAGCTTCAGATACTCGGATTGGATTATCATATATAATTGTGGTTGGCTTTTTAGCAAATTTTAAAATATCATAAGCTACCTCTGGAACATCCTCCACAAACTGCTGTAACATTTTAAAATCGTTTACCAAACACAACATTGATTTTTTAGAATCACTTTTTTTAATGCGCAATAATTTTTCTATTGCACCTGCGTCGGTAGAATCACAACCCAATCCCCAAACCGTATCGGTTGGGTACAAAATAATTCCTCCACGTTTTAGATGTGCAATTAATGTTTCTGTTTCTTCTTTTAAATCAATCATTGATTTCAATATTATTTTACGAAGGTATTAAACTAACAATTCCCCTTAAACAAAATAAGTACAAAATATATTCCTATTTTGTACTTACCCCTAATTTTATGAGTTATAAATTAATATGACTATCCGTAACTGGTACCAAATCTAAAAAAAGCTATCTTTAGAAGATTAATACACAAATTTACAACTATGAATCTTCGCAAGTTTTTTGAAAAGTATCCTGATGAATCTTCTTGTATTGAAGGTTTCAAATCCAAGCGATTGGAAATGGGAATAGTTTGTAAAAAATGCCAACATACAGCGCATTACTTTCGCAAAACAGATTTAAA
>Ga0209185_1000918_pt1 | contig 29038 bp, 27 predicted proteins | sample SidtaG_2_FD_187425 | JGI IMG/M metagenome (GOLD analysis project Ga0209185, IMG submission 187425) | Marine algal microbial communities from Sidmouth, United Kingdom - Sidmouth_Asex2 metaG (SPAdes) (version 2) | ecosystem: Host-associated > Algae > Red algae > Unclassified | place: Sidmouth... | reverse complement strand
AAAATACCTGCAACTTTACTTAAATGAATTTATCTACAAACTCAATAGAAGGTACTTTGGGGATAAAATATTTGACAGGTTAGTGATAGCCAGCATTACAGCAACTGGACGATAAACGGATATACAAATTAAATTAACTTCTAAAATTAGGTTAAAAATTATTGTTGTAAAGTTATACTTATTTGATCTTGATTGTTTATGAAGAATACCCAGAGCAGATAAATATTTAATACGCAGTAGTTCCTCTAGAGCAACCAGTTGCTAAGGGTATAATTTATATCATCTTGCATGTCGAAGAATAAAAATCATCACTAGGAATAAAAGCAATATAATTTCCAGAACTATTTTCTGTAGAATTATGTTTGTATTAGCTTAGATACAGTTTAATAGTCCACAACATAACTGCTTTTCTAGTGGCAATTTCAATGACGAAATTTACTTGGCTACTATAAGCATCCAGAGCTAGTTGGTGTGGTCAATGTCTGCCTAGAACTTTTCCTCTACTGTTTGTGACAGTATGGTTATCTGCCCATCACTAAGGATAATATATCCTTCTAATACATTATGTTCGTTAATTTTTTGATGAGTATATTTGGTATTTTTCAGAAAACTAGTTTTGTTAGAGGAACGTAATTTCAGTATCAAATTGGTTTACACTTTTCGTTGATCCTATATTTTAAACTTGCAGAAGTTCTTTTCTTTAGTGGAGTTTGCAAAAACAATGCATAAGGATAATGCAAAAACCTTTTTTCATGTGATTTATTTTAAGTTTAGTGGTATTAAAAGTAAAGTACTACTTGTCTATATTTCTTTTATATTAAAATTATGTAATAAAAAAACCCCAACATTTCTGTTGAGGTTTTTACCTTTTTTATATACTTAAACTATAAACCAAACAATATTTTTGTTGTGTTTAATTAGAAAGAGTAGATAGCAGCTATTGCAAAAGTTGATAAACTTTTTGTTGAAAGAAGAGCGCCATCATTATCAGTGAATATATCATTAGAAGCCGAATCTAATCTTAATTCAGGCTTAATCATTAAATTCTCGATAGTATAACTACCAGTTAAAGTAAGACCAAAAATAGTAGCATCATCAGTTGCATCTATATCATCATATGTTCCAAAAAACTCACCTCTCAGCCCAATAGTTAAATCGTCAGAAGTAGCGAATTGTGGGTATAATGCAGCACCGTAAAAACCAACACCATCGTTATTAGCATATGCAGCGTTTATTCCTAAGAAAAAATCTTCAGATACATCAAAACCACCTGTGTAATCTACTTCAAAACCTAAGTTTGCCTCTCCATCATAGATGAAGTTTAAAAACTGACCTGCATATCCTAATTGAGCACCTAAAGAGTACGCTCCAGGAACAACAGTTGCGTTACCAGTTGCGTTGTTGTCAATGTCATTAACATTCATAACAGCTAACATTAAGCTAAAATCTTCCGATAAAGCAAAATCAGCTTTTAAACCAACATGAGAAAAAGGTCCTGCGTTAAATAAATATGAAGTGCTGTAGTTAAAGTTAGCTGCAGGAGAAATAACTTCGTATCCTAAGAACGTGTTAAAACGACCCGCTGTTAAAGTTACAGACTCACATACATTCCAGTAGGCATACAATTGGTTTACATTTACAGCTGCATTATTAAGTATAGCTTCATTTCCTCTTGGTCCAAATACTAAATCAGCAACAGCACCTGTTTTAGCTCCTTCGTAAGAAGCAATAATGTTTGCCATACCTAAAGCAAAACCTGTTTGGTTTCCAAAAGAACCTGTTGCTTGAGGGCTAGTATCAGGTGCAGATAATTGTGTTCTGTAGTATGCATCAACAGTACCACCAATAGATACTGCTTTTTTAGTTTCTAGTTCTTCTTCTTGTGCAAATGTAGTTGTAGCAACTAATGCAAATGCAGCAGTAAATAATCCTTTTACGATTTTTGTTGAAATTGTTTTCATTTTAATTTGAGTTAGTTTCCCTATGTAATAGAGTTTTTTTTGATAATTGTTTTGCTTGATTTATTAAGTTTGTATATTGAAGGCTATAGCTTTTTTAAACTACAGCCCGCAAATATATAACATTTTTAATGTTGGTTCATTCTAAAGTCAGGATATGCATCCATACCATGTTCGTGAATATCTAATCCTTCTATTTCTTCTTCTTTGGTAACTCTTAAACCACCTGTTTTCTTAATAGCAAATAAGATAATAAAGGCTGTAAAACAACAGAAAGCAGCTGTACAACCAATACCCGTTAATTGCCAAATTAACTGATCTGCACCAGCTTTAGCTCCAAATATACCTACAGCTAAAGTTCCCCAAATACCACAGATAAGGTGTACTGCAACAGCACCAACTGGATCATCTAATTTTAATTTATCTACCAAAGCAACACCAAGTACAATAATAATACCTGCTAAGAAACCAATTATAACAGCTTCATTAGGAGACATTAAATCTGCACCCGCAGTAATACCTACTAAACCACCTAATATACCATTAAGGAACATTGTTAAATCATAGTTTTTATAAAGTATTGTAGAGAAGATAAAACAACCAATTCCACCAGCAGCAGCAGCTAAACATGTAGTTACTAATACTAAAGATGTTAATTCTGGATCTGCAGATAATACAGAACCACCATTAAATCCAAACCATCCCAACCATAAGATTAGAACCCCTGCAGCAGCTAAAGGAATGTTATGTCCCGGTATAGCGTTTGGTTTACCATCTTCGCCAAATTTCCCAATACGTGCGCCTAATAAATAGATAGCTATTAAAGCAGCCCATCCTCCTACAGAGTGTACTAATGTAGAACCCGCAAAATCATGAAATCCGCCAGCTTCACCACCTAAAGTAGACAAGAAACCACCACCCCATTGCCATGATCCAACAATTGGGTATACTAAACCTACATAAATAAGTGTAAATATCATAAATGCACCTAATTTAATACGTTCTGCAACAGCACCAGAAACAATCGTTGCTGCTGTAGCTGCGAACATACCTTGGAATAAGAAATCTGTCCACCAAGTATATCCTCCGTCTGCATAGTCAGGAGTCATTCCGTTTTCAGGAGCTGCAATTCCAAACCCTGCGAATCCAACGAACCCACTATCCCCTAAGAAATCTCCAGGGTACATTAAGTTAAAACCTCCTATATAATACAGTAATAACCCTGTACATATAATAAATACGTTTTTAAATAGTATGTTAATTGTGTTTTTTTGTCTTGTAAGTCCTATTTCTAAAAAAGAGAACCCCAAATGCATGAAAAATACGAGAGCCGTACATAACATCATCCATACATTGTTTGCTGTAAATAATCCTGCGTCCATTTTGTATAATTGTTAGTTGTTAGTTGTAAATTTTTAGTTAATTCCTGCTTGTCCGTTTTCTTTAGTCCTAATACGGTAAGCCTCGATAACGTCTGAAACAAATATTTTTCCGTCTCCTACATTTCCTGTACTTGCAGATTCTAAGATTGTATTTACTGTTTTTTCTAAAAACTCATCTGAAATTACTATTGTTAAATGTCTTCTTTGGATATCAGAAGTACTGTAAGTGATTCCACGGTATACATGTCCTTGTTTTTCATTTCCAACTCCAGTTACATCCCAGTAGCTAAAGAAGTTAACCTCTATTTGATGTAAAGCCTTTTTTACTTCATCAAATTTTGATTTTCGAATAATCGCCTCGATTTTTTTCATAATTGATTGTTGTTAATTGTCGGGGCAAATATATGTTAAAATAATTAACACCCTCAAAACTTAAGGGGGTCTATGTGTGATTTTTGCATATATTTTAAATAAACCCCTCAAATTTTACGGGTATTCTTTAAAAATTAAAATAAAATGAATATTTAGCGATTTTTAAGATTAAAAAAAATATTAATATACTGATAAAGAGTATTCTGCGAAATTTATGATTTAATAGCAGGTAAATAGAAAGAGAACTGGTTTCTATATAGATAAGCGTTTGCAGCGTATAAAATTAAAAAATCAATCTTATAATATAATTAGAAATATTACTTATTTTAATGTTTATATTTATGCTAGGCGTAAGTATAAAGGTTCTAAAAAGAAATAATTTTGGTAATTAGTTATTAAAAAAGCTAATTTTATTAAAAATTAGTAAGGAAAGCAATCTTAAATAAAATTAATAGGAACAACTAGAGGCAGATGTTAATTTATAAAAGAGATTTAGGTAGTTTATTACATTTGTTACAATACATGACAACAAATAAAAAGTTAATCTTTAATATTATACAAAGTACTATTTAAACTGCTTTTTTATACCTGTCAGCTGCGATATTATTGATAGGGTATACTCTTGTTGAAGCCCTTTTTACTTTGTTAGAAGAACGGTTAACACTGAATACTAATAGTAGTACATTAACAACAACTAGAACTATAAGAATATTAAAAAAAGTAAGCATATAATCTATTTTTATGGTACTATAACGCAAAAGTACGTCTTTTCTTATATTATACGCTAGAAATTTGATTAAAGTTGCGAACCTCTAAATTTTTATTGTGAATACTATTTTTTAGTTAATTTTTAAGGAAATGCTTAATTATAAAGAGTAAAATTAGAAATATTACAAATGTAATTCCTACATTTATAACACCTTTATAATTTTTAGAATGAACATTTTTATCTTTCTTATACGAAAAAGAAATAATTATAATAAATACAATCACAAAAAGCCCTGCAAATGAGTATTGTCCGTTACTGAACATATTTTATATTTTTACACAAAGCTAACTTAAAAAATAGATAATGAAAAGTAAATTAAATGCAGTAGAGGAATTTCATAGAACATTTGGTATGGGTGTTTCTAATACTTTAATCGCAGATTTAGGAGAAAGTAAAAATATGCTTCGTTTTAATTTAATGGATGAAGAAAATAAAGAATATTTAGAAGCTGCTAGTAATAATGATATGGTAGAAGTAGCAGATGCCTTAGGTGATATGCTTTACATACTTTGCGGAACTATTTTAGAACATGGCATGCAACATAAAATTACAGAAGTATTTGAGGAAATACAAAGAAGTAATATGAGTAAGTTAGGAGCAGATAATAAACCCATATACAGAGAAGATGGTAAGGTGCTAAAAGGGCCCAATTATTTTAAACCAAATATTAACATTATTTTAGACAGATAAAAAAAGCCTTTTCGTATGCATACGAAAAGGCTTTTTTTTTATAGTATTTGGGTAATAGATTAAACTTTATATCTCCAGCCAAATTTATCTTCTGCCTTATTGTATTGTATATCCATTAATTGCTTTTTAAACCTTGTAGCGTAAGAATCTTCAGTTATTGGAAGTTCATAGCGCTCTTTTTGGTAACCAAAGCCCAATATAGGATTAATTACAGCAGCAGTACCACTTCCAAACATTTCTAGCAAAGTATTACTTTTGGCTGCTTCAACGAGCTCAGATACTTTAATAGGTCTTACTTCTACCACTATACCTTGATCTTCTGCCATTGCTATTACACATTTACGGGTTACACCATCAAGAATACTATCACTGGTAGGTCCTGTAATTAATTTATCTTTTATTCGGATAAAAATATTCATGGTTCCTGCTTCTTCAATATACTCATGTGTGCTAGAATCTGTCCATACAATTTGTTGGAAACCTTCTTTTTGAGCTAGTTCAGTGGGATAAAATTGTCCAGCATAATTACCCGCAGCTTTTGCAAAACCAAATCCACCACTAGCAGCTCTACTATATTTTTCAGCAATTTTAACACGAACCTCACCACCGTAATAGGCTTGTACAGGAGCGCATATAATAATAAATTTATATTCCAAAGACGGCGCAGCTGTAACACCTGCTTCTGTGGCAATTACAAACGGACGTATATACAGGGAGTTACCATAACCTGACTTAATCCACTCATTATCTAATTCTAATAAAGCTTGAAGGCTAGAAAAGAATAAGTCTTCTGGAAATTCTGGCATAGATAATCGTACGCACGATTTATTAATACGTGCATGATTTTCTTCTGGTCTAAAAAGCCAGACCCCATCAGTATCATCTCTATAAGCTTTCATTCCCTCAAAAACTGCTTGTCCGTAATGAAAGACTTTTGCTGAAGGATCCAATGTTAAGGGTTTGTATGGTGAAATTTTTGGGGCTTCCCATGCACCATTCTTAAATTTACATACCATCATGTGGTCTGTAAAAATACTCCCAAAAGCTAAATTATTAAAATCAACCTGGTCTATTTTTGACGAGTTTGCTTTCTCAATATTCAGATTTTTTGATATTGTACTCATTTGAAAAACATTTAAAAGAATAAAATTAATCAATTCTAGCTACTTGCACTTCTTTTTTTACTTAAAAATAACCAGTTTTGCATACAAGTCATAAATTTTGCGATATAGCGTACTTTTTAACGTTTTGTTTAACGTTTTAGTATTTTTTCTTAGAAAATGATAAATCGATTTTTTTACATCTATCTTCTAAATTACCTTTAAATTAATAATAAAGTGAAACGAAAAATAATAACGACATCCGATGGTTCCAAAACTATTCAAATAGAAGATTGGGACGAGCAATACCATTCCAAACACGGAGCCATACAGGAAGCCTATCATGTATTTATAAAAAATGGGCTATCACTTTATAAAAACAAATCGATAACTATTTTAGAAATTGGTTTTGGAACGGGTTTAAATGCCTTAATAACGTGTATTGAAGCAGAAAAGCAAAATCTTTTAATTGATTATACGGGAGTGGAAGCCTACCCTGTTTCTTTAGAAGAGTTAGAACAGTTAAATTATGTGTCCGAATTGAAAGTACCCAACTTTGAAACTGTTTTTAAAAAAATGCATCGTACAGATTGGGAATCTTCATTCGTAATTACAGAAAACTTGAAACTAGTTAAACAGCAGAAAGATTTTTTGAAAATAGAAGATGAAAATCGATATGATTTAATTTATTTTGATGCTTTTGGAGCAAGAGTGCAGCCAGAATTATGGACAGAAGCTATTTTTTCTAAAATGTTTGCGGCAATGAAAGATAACGGGGTCTTGGTAACATATGCTGCAAAGGGTAGTGTAAGAAGAGCCATGTTAGCAGTTGGTTTTAAAGTAGAACGTTTGCAAGGGCCTCCAGGGAAAAGAGAAATGCTAAGAGCAACAAAAGTTGTAGGTGCTAATTAATAGTAAAATAGAATTATTTCTTAAAAAATATAAATATTTGGTGTTAATATGTTAAACCTTGTACAATACCAATAAAAATTTCTTGTAATTAATTTACCTTTAGTAAGGATTGTTATATGAATAATAGAATTTTAACCCTATGAGGATATTAATAACAGGAGCAACTGGTTTAATAGGAAGTGAGATAGTAACACTATGTCATCAGCAGAATATTGCAGTAAACTATCTAACTACAAATAAGAATAAGATTAAATCTAAAAACAATTACCAAGGTTTTTATTGGAACCCAGAAGTAGCCACTATAGATGCTGCATGTTTTAAAGGGGTAACAGCTATAATTAATCTTGCAGGGGCTAGTATATCTAAAAGATGGACAGCATCTTACAAAGAGAAAATTTTATCTAGTAGAATTAACAGTTTAACAACCTTGCGAAAGGCATTGCAACAAATAGATAGTACTGCTATCACATCTTTTATTTCCGCATCTGCAATAGGGATTTATCCTAATTCCTTAACCTCTTATTACAAAGAAGAAGAAACTCAGGTAGATGCAAGTTTTTTAGGAAGAATTACAGCGTCTTGGGAAGAAGAAATATGTAAGTTTAAACAATTTCATTTCAACGTGTCTATTGTAAGAGTAGGGTTAGTTTTAAGTTTAAAGGGTGGAGCATTGCCCGAAATAATAAAACCAATTAAGTATTTTGTAGGCGCTCCTTTTGGGTCTGGCATGCATTGGCAATCATGGATTCATATTACAGATTTGTCACATATTTTTTTATATGTTATAAAAAATAAATTAGAGGGAATTTATAACGGAGTAGCACCAAACCCTGTTACTAATATAAAATTAACAAAAGAAGTAGCTCAATTATTGAAAAGACCTTTGTTTTTACCCAATATTCCAGAATTTGTAATGAAAATTATTTTAGGTGAAATGTCTTATTTACTATTTTCTAGTCAGCGAGTAAGTAGTAAAAAAATACAAAATAAAGGTTTTAGCTTCTTATATGGTTCATTATACAATGCTTTGGATAATGTTTAAATGTGGTTTGCATTTAGATTTTTTACAAAGTTTAATGACATTTTGACATTTTTAAAGAATTGGCAGTACTTTTGCCCTCTCAACATTTATAGTTAATTAATGTTACATTACAATGAGCAAAAAAGATAAAGCTGAAGAAATAGAAGAATTAGCTCCAGATACACAAGCTGAAGAAATACTAAATAAAGAAGAAACAGCTGCGGAAGAGCCGCTACTTACAACAGAGGAGCAGTTAAAAGAGGACTTAGCGAAGGAAAAAGATAAATTTTTACGCCTTTTTGCTGAATTCGAAAATTACAAGAAAAGAACTTCTAAAGAACGTATGGATTTGTTTAAAACTGCAGGAAAAGAAGTAATTGTTTCTTTACTGCCAGTTTCAGATGATTTTGACCGTGCTTTAAAAGAACTTTCTAAATCAGATGACAAAGAAATGTTCAAAGGAGTAGAACTTATTAAGAATAAGTTTAATGAAATCCTTAAAGGAAAAGGTTTAGAAGAAGTAGAAGCAAATGCAGGTGATGTTTTTGATGCAGAAATTCATGAAGCAATTACTCAAATACCAGCGCCTGACAAAAAAATGAAAGGCAAAATTATTGATGTAATAGAGAAAGGCTTTAAGTTAGGAGATAAAATTATTCGTCACCCTAAAGTGGTAGTTGGGAATTAAACATAAGATATGAAGGAGGATTATTATGACATATTGGGCATTAGCAAAGGAGCTTCTGCAGCTGAAATAAAAAAAGCATATCGTAAAAAAGCGATAGCCTATCATCCTGATAAAAACCCAGGAGATGCATCGGCCGAAGAAAAGTTTAAAAAAGCTGCAGAAGCCTATGAAGTGTTAAGTGACGAGAATAAAAAAGCACGTTACGATCAATATGGACATGCTGCGTTCGATGGCGGTGCTGGCGGCGGCGGCTTTGGCGGCGGCGGTATGAATATGGATGATATTTTTAGTCAGTTTGGCGACATCTTTGGTGGAGGTGGAGGTGGCGGTTTTGGTGGCTTTAGCGGTTTTGGCGGTGGCGGTGGTCAACGTAGAGTTAAGGGAAGTAGCTTAAAAATTAGAGTTAAATTGACTTTAGAAGAAGTTGCTAATGGTGTAGAAAAGAAAGTTAAGGTTCGTAGAAAAATACAAGCTAGCGGTGTTACCTATAAAACATGTACCACGTGTAATGGAGCAGGGCAAGTAACCAAGATAGCAAATACCATTTTAGGAAGAATGCAAACGGCTGCCACTTGTAGCACGTGTGGCGGAAGTGGACAAATTATAGATAAAAGACCTAGTAATGCAGACGCACAAGGCTTAATAGCAGAAGAAGAAACAGTTGCTATAAAAATTCCTGGCGGTGTAGAAGATGGTATGCAATTAAAAGTTTCTGGAAAAGGGAACGAAGCTCCAGGAAATGGTATACCAGGAGATTTAATTGTAGCTATAGAAACGGAAGAACATGAAACACTAAAAAGAGAAGGCGATAACCTTCATTACGACTTGTATATTAGTATTTCTGATGCTATTCTAGGTACTTCTAAAGAAATAGATGCTGTTACTGGTAAGGTTAGAATAAAACTAGAGCCGGGAATACAATCGGGTAAAATACTAAGGCTACGAGGAAAAGGTATCACTAGTATTAATGGGTATGGCGCTGGAGACTTATTGGTACATGTAAATGTTTGGACTCCTAAAGAACTAAATAAAGAGCAACGTGAGTTTTTTGAGCGCATGAAAAATAATGACAATTTTGAGCCTAAGCCTGAAAAGTCAGATAAATCTTTTTTTGAAAAGGTAAAAGATATGTTTTCATAATTCTTTAAATAAAAAACGTATATTTGAGGAGATGGTGATTAAACACCATCTAATTTTCTTTTTCATAGCAATTTTTTCCCATCCTTATTTTTTAAGGGTGGGTTTTGTTTTTTTAACCTCTTATTAGATTTAGCTACGTGATTTACATTTGTCACAAGATTCTTGCCAGAATTTCATTGCCATTAACGTTATTTAGATTGTGAATCAAAATTAGGCTTGCAGAATCTTAAGACTATGGCTTTTATAACTTTTTTTTACAAAAGACCTACCTATCCAGAAACTCAGAATCTACAAAGCGCCGTTATAAAGGGATTAGTTTTTTTTGATAGTAATTTAGTATCTTTTGTGAATGAAATTGTTAAAGCATCTCTACTTAGCAGATACTATTTATGGCATCCAATCTCGGAAGACCAAGCAAATTTTTACATCTAAATCTACATCCTTATAGATTAGAATCCTGTCATTCAGGTTTTAAAAGAACACTATGTATAAGGAAAAAAGTGCTACAGAAAAACCAAGTTATAATGCATTACTACTTTTTAAAATGAGTTTACTTCAAACGTGGTACAATCCAAGTGATTATGAAATAGAAAATCGAGTTAATGGCAGTATTTCTTTTAGTTATTTTAGCAGGTTACATATTGATGATATAGCCCCAGGCCCCAGTACTTTATCTAGACTTAGAGAAATAATAACCAAAGCAAAAGCTTATGAGCCACTATTTAAAGATATCAATAAGCAATTGAAAGCTCACCATATAATTATTAAAACGGAAGCTATAATAGATGCCTGCCTTATAGATATTTTGTTAAAAACTATAGGAACAACCAATCGTAAAATTACCGAAGATAGATAATGATGATTATGAAGCAGTTAGAGACTATACGGCTAGTGTAGATATGGAAGCTGCTTGAATAAAAAGAGGAGGTCAGGGTTATAAAAAACATCACATAAAAGACAATAAAGAATTAGTATTAAGTGTACTAACAACTAATGCCAGTACTAGTGAGATAGCAAGTTTAGAAGCGGTTTTAGATACTTCTAATTTACCTAAAGACATTACATTAAAAGCAGATAAAGGCTATCAATCAAAGAAAAATGAAGAATATTAAAAAACGAGAACTTAAAAATCGCATTTTAAAAAAGGCTTATAAGAACAAACCTTAACCTGTTGAGGAAAAAAATTTAATAAACTCGTAGGTAAAACAAGAGTTAAAGTAGAGCGTACTTTTGAGGGAAATATAAGGTACAGAGCTATTAATAAATGCATACTCAAAATCTTTTAAAAACTATGCGCTACAATTTACATCTAAGTCCAGGGATACTTACCTATAATTGTAAAATTAAAGGTGAAATGGGGTTAGAAACAGTTATTTGCAATTGAAAAAGAGAAGAAAATCTAAGAAGTAATAATTATTCTTTAAAATTTAATTTGAGATTACAAATTAAATTTTAACACCGTTCCATAACAGCCTCAAAGTATAGCTTCACTAGTTCTCTATTTTATTCTATTCAATAAATAGAGAATATTTATTCATAGCCTTAGGTGCATCAAAATAAAGAATTACATCTGTACTTTAAAAAAATAATTTTATTCTCCTATTGCCCCTAATTCTATTCCCTCAGAATAAGCTACCCTTATATTGTTTGTGTTAAATGCACTTTTTATTGCTTTATTAGCTGCAAATGTAACTTCCCAAAAATCGTCTGGTTTTACATAAGGCCTTACCAATAATTGAACACTGTGAGAATCAAAATTATGTATTCCAATTTCAGGAACTGGATCCATCATAACCTTGGGAACTGTACGAAGTACATCCATAATTACTTTACTTACTTTTGGAAAACTTTCTTCGTAAGGCATCGTAATTTCCAACTCTAACCGAATCATTTCTTTTTCAGAGAAATTAGTTACTATAGAATCTGTTATTTTAGAATTTGGTATAATTAAAATTTTATTTCCTGGTGTTAATACATCGGTACTAAAAATACCTATTTCATTCACCATTCCAAACTTATCCTCTAACTTAATCCAATCACCTACCTTATATGGTTTTAGCGTTAATATTAACAACCCAGAAGCAAAGTTTCCTAAACTACCTTGCAATGCCATACCTATTGCAAAACCTGCTGCTGCCAATATAGTCATTAGACCCGTTAGGTCTGCCCCCAATACCGTAGCTATCGCAAAAAGCACTGCCCCTTTTAAAATTACACTTACTATGGAAGCTAAAAACGGTCTTAATGTATCTGAAAAACCAGCTTTTTCTAGCCCTACTCCAACTATTTTTACAATTTTTTTAACTATCTTAAATCCAATCCAAAGTATTAAACCCGCACCAATAATTTTCCCCGCAAAAATAAGTGCATCCATAGGCTCTATACTAAGAAGCTCTGTTAATTTTTCTATAATTCCAACTTCTTCTGTTGTTTGCGCTATTGGTTCCGCAGTAACTAAATCCTTGTCTTGCATATAAATGGGTAATTTAAAACCTTAATAAACTAGCTGTTTCTTAAATATTATGTAAAGTGAAATTAAAAAAAATACTTGGATTTTTTTCATTACTAACTACAATTAACTCTTGTTATAAATAGCAAAAAATTTCTATTTTATTATTTATTTTTCTTCATTTTCTTTGAGCCACTTTAGACATTCCTCATAATTTGTGAAAATATGATTTACAGGTATTAAATCTGGAATTATGTCAATACGCTCCATCATGTATTTTGGTTGTTGCACCAAATTAGTCAACAATACTTTTATACCATCATTAACTAATTCTGTTATTACATCTTCCATGGCATATAAGCCAGATTGGTCTATGTAATGCATTTTACCCATTCTTATGATTACAGTTTTTGCTTCTTTTGGAATTTGTTTTGCTAAATCATGAAAATCACTGGTAGAGCCAAAAAATAGAGATCCTTTAATATACTTAACAAAAATATTTCTTTTTAATTCATCTGAAAAAACTGATACTTTAGAAACTTCGCCTCCTTTATCTAGTGATTTTACCTCAGAACGCTTTGCGGTTAAATCTCCCATCATTTTCATAAACATTAATGATGCAATCACCAACCCTATTCCTACGGCATATACTAAATTCCAGATAGAAGACAAGACCAATACCACTATCATTATTATTACTTCTGATTTTGGCATGTATGGTATAGCTTTTAAGCCTTTATAATCCATTACTCCTATACCAACTGTTATTAGTATGCCAGCTAAGACTGCAGCGGGTATTTTTGAAGCTATTGGCCCCAATGCTAATAATATAAATAACAATAAAACCCCTGCTACCATGCCTGATAAGCGTGTTTTTCCGCCTGCATTAATATTTACGACAGTTCTTATAGTTGCCCCAGCTCCTGGTATACCACCAAATAAGGAGGCTATAGCATTACCAATACCCTGCCCTATTAATTCTTTATTAGGATTGTGTTTAGTTTTAGTCATATTGTCTGCAACAACTGATGTTAATAAAGAATCTATTGCTCCTAGAAGTGCTAATGTAAAGGATGTAAAAAGATAAGGCATTATTGTAGAAAAGCTAAAATCTGTAAAAATTCCAAATTTAGGAATTGGAAAAGCATTTGGTATTTCTTCTATAGGTATATAATCCAACTTAAACCCAATTGCTGCTCCGGATATTACTAATAAGGCGACTAAGGTACTTGGTACTACTTTTGTAATTCTTTTAAAACCATAAATGATTAATATGGTTCCTAATGCTAAAATAAGTTCTAACCAATTAATATTTTGCAATGCTCTAGGAAATACCTTTATAGCTCCTATTACTCCGGAAGCTTTTTTACTAGCTAAGGTTTTAGATTCCTTGATAATTTGCGCTTCTGTAATACCTTCTGCTCTTATTACAGTCTCTTTAAAATTTTCTAAAACAAGAATTCCCTCTCCTGCTTCTTCTTTTAAAATATTATCTAAAATTACTTCTTCCGCTTCTGGTTTGAACTGACTTACGAAATCTATGTCTTTTTTAGGGTAATAACCTATTGATGGCAATATTTGTGTTATTAAAATAATAACTCCTATGGCTGTCATAAAACCAGATACTACGGGGTATGGAATGTATTTAATATATTTACCTAATCCTAAAAAACCTAGTGCTACTTGCATTAACCCTGCTAATAAAAAAATAGATAAGATTGCTGGTAACGCTTTCTCTAAATCACCTTCAAAAGAGGCTAAAATTTCTGCAATCACAACCATACTTACTGCTGTCATTGGTGCAGTTGGACCAGAAATCTGTGTATTAGTACCTCCAAAAAGTGCTGCAAAAAAACTCACAAAAATAGCACCATACAAACCTGCACTTGGCCCAAGACCAGAACTTACGCCAAATGCCAATGCCAATGGTAGAGCAACAATACCAGAGGTAATACCACCAAGCATATCTCTCTTAAAATGCTTAAAATCAAATAAGTTTTTCATAATTATTTATTGCGTATTCAAAGTTTTATTTTTTGGTAGACCTATGTCGAAATTTAAGATATTAACTTATAAAAGTGAAATTTATTTAAAATTATTCTTTTTAATTGACGCATTAGAAATAACATCAGACAGTACAATGTGCGTTCGTGTTTCTCCATATTGGATTAATTTATCTATAAACTGTTCCAAATGTGCTTGATTTTTTAAAACGACTTCCATTATAATATTTTCATTTCCAGTAATTCTGTAACAATTTACAACCTCTTCAAAAGACTTTACCAATTCTAGAAATGGTTTTAATTTCCCCATAAAAGCTCGCAAAGTAATTATTGCTTTTAACTGGTAACCTGTCTCTGCATAAGATACTACTGTTTTATAGCCAGATATAACACCTATATCTTCCATTTTTTTTACACGTTCAGCAACAGCGGGTGGTGTTAATCCAATTTTTCTACCTATTGTAGCAAAAGAAACTCTTGAGTTTTCTTGTAAACATTTTAATATTTCCCAACTTAAATCGTCAATCTTCATAATAAAAAATAAAAAATAAAAAATAATTATATTCAATAGTAAAATTGATATTTTACCTTAAAAAACAAAGTGAAGATACGGAATTTGGACGTAATTTTATCTATATAACAAAGCGGTTATTTAGAAATGGCTACAAAAAACTTAGGAACTATACCTGTTTATAAAAAAGCACTAGACTTATGTAGTATGAGTAGAGAAATTGCTTCCTATGTTTCCTATAATAAAGATTTGCTTAAACTATATAAATCTAACAGCTTAAGAGATACTATAGCAGACTCGTTACTTACGGATGCTATTATTATACCTCAAAAAATTGCACAAGCTGAAAATTCTAACTCCAACTACATAAGGACCAAAAATATAGTCCTAATTAATATAATGATGTGTAATATTCTATCCTACTGCAAAGGTTTAGAAATGGACGGTCTTAAAGAAAAAGAATACATAAACTTACTCCGTAAAGAAATTAAAAGCTTTAGAATCTTGTATAAAGTATGGAAAAGATCCATAAATAGAAAAGATGATAACGATTTATAAACTCCTATTTTCTAATATATTCCTTTACACATTCTTTTTTATTTAGGATAAACAGTTATTTTTGAACTCTTATTAGTAGATACCACTTTATAAAATAACACTATTGAAAACAACTATTTTGATTAATTGCCCAGATAAATCTGGAATTATAAGCACTATAACTAGTTTTATTAATATTAATAGCGGTAACATTATATACATAGATCAGCATGTAGATAAGCAATCTAATGTATTTTTTATGCGTTTAGAAAGTGATTTTGATGCAAATAGCATTACGCTTACACAACTTAAAAATTATTTTGAAAAAGATTTAGCTTCTCCCTATAAAATGAATTGGAGTATTCATTTAAGAGGTCTAAAACTTAAAATGGCACTATTTGTTTCTAAATATAACCATTGCTTATATGACTTACTAAGCAGGTTTAATTCTGGAGAATTAAATGTAGAGATACCTTTTATTTTAAGTAATCACAAAGATTTAAAATATATTGCTGAGCAATTTAATATTCCTTATTACCATGTTCCTGTAACAAAAGAAACAAAAATTGAAGCTGAAAATAAACAGTTAGAGCTTTTAAAAAAACATGATATAGATGTTATTATTTTGGCTAGATACATGCAAATTGTTACCCGTAAAATTATAAGCGAATACCCTAATAACATTATAAATATACACCATTCTTTCTTACCAGCTTTTGCTGGTGCTAAACCATACCATGCAGCTTATGAAAGAGGTGTTAAAATAATTGGTGCCACCAGTCATTATGTAACCGAAGAATTAGATGCTGGGCCTATTATTGAACAAGATGTAACTACTGTATCGCACTCTCATAGTATTGCTGATTTTATCTCTAAAGGAAGAGATTTAGAAAAAATTGTACTCTCTAGAGGTGTAAAATTACATATTCAAAGAAAAACAATTGTTTATAACAATAAAACAGTAATTTTCACCTAAAATTTATAATATAAAGCCCCGTAATGATGATAAAAAAAATAGTATTAGTAATTGTAATTTTTCAATGTGTAGCTTGTAGCGAATTACAGCATGTAATTAATCAATTACCGCAAAGCACAAGTCAGATTGGAAATAACCAAATAGCCAGTGGTTTAAAAGAAGCTTTAAACATGGGGATTGAGAAACAAGTGACAAAACTTACTGAAAAAAATGGTTTCTTTTCTAATGAATTGGTTAAAATTTTATTACCAGAAGAACTGCAAAAAGTAGACAATACATTACGTAAGGTTGGCTTAAGTAAACTAGCAGATGAAGGGTTAAAAGTTTTAAACAGAGCCGCAGAAGACGCTGTTAGCCAGGCTACTCCTATTTTTGTTGATGCTATAAAAGGAATGTCTTTTAATGATGCTAAAACAATATTGTTAGGAGACAATAATGCAGCTACTCAATACTTAACTACCAACACACAAACAGCTCTTTATTCTAAATTCTCTCCTGTAATTCAAAATTCGTTTAAAAAAGTTGGAGCTAATCAAATATGGAACAATCTAATAACTAAGTATAATAGTTTACCATTAACAAACAATGTAAATCCTGATTTGACAGACTACGTAACACAACAAGCATTATCTGGTGTTTATAAAATGATTGCTGTAGAGGAAAATGAAATTAGAACGAAGCTTTCTTCTAGAACAACGGATACGTTAAGAAAAATATTTGCTTTACAAGACAAAAAATAAGACTACTTTTTAAGTTATAAAATAAGCGCCACAACAATATTGTTGTGGCGCTTATTTTATAACTTATGATTGCTTACTAACAATGCACTAAGTTAAAAACGTTTGCACAGTTTTTTTTAAGTATTAAACGTTTAAGTTTTTAAGGAGGTATCCCCCAAAGTTTAGGGTGGTTCTAATGGTATAAATTAACACCCTCACCTTTGTCACCTTCACCTTGAAAAGCAGAGGGCTATATATTGTAACTTCACAACTACAATCTTAGCCTAATCTTTATGTATTATTGACCAATGAACCATAAATCTTGTTATAGCTATTTAAATTCACTTCTTATCATTACACCATTATCATGCACAGTATAAATTTAAAATGCTCTCACAATATATAGGATTATACAGTACAACAAACATTACCTAAAGTTTACAAAATTATTGTTGTAGAAGAACACTAAATTAGAACGAAGCTTTTTTCTAAAACAACTGGTACATTAAGAAAGCTATTTGCTTTCCGAATTAAAAATGTAGTTTTTTTCTTATTAAAAAAAACAATAAAATCAAAAAGAGTTCGTTATAAAATTAAGAATGTAATTACTCTTAGTTGTTTTATTTGGTTTAACGATTGAGAAGTAAATAAATTTTTTGAGTTAGTTAGTTGATTAGTTAAGAAAATCGGTATCTCTACCGATTTTTTTATTGCTATAAACCAACAATACTTCAAAGCAATCAACCAGTTGTCGTTTTTATTAAACACTTCATCTACACTATAATTAAATCTACATAGAAGGTCTGTTTTTTAGATAGATACATAGATTTACAACATCTAAAAACACTTTATTAATCGTATATTAAATGAACAAACAGGGGGAATTATGAATAAGCAATATTGTAGAGTTGGTACTGCAACATCAATCACTAAAGAAAAAGAAACTATTGTGCTATTAGAATACCAATATCAAAATTTTATGACTAAAGCTTTTCAAACTGATACCCAGTTAGGAGATTTTTTTGAATCTAAAGCTTTAAAGATTAAAAAAATATTAGAAAATTTAGTACAGTAACTAACTTAAAACTTTAAGTTCATCTTCCATCTGCACCTGAAGCTCTTTAGCTTTTATTGCCGCAGCTTGTGCAAAATTCCTGTCCGATGATGCATATATTATGCCGCGTGAAGAATTTATTAATAAGCCTATATTTTTACTCATTCCATATCTACATACTTCTTTTAAGCTTCCCCCCTGTGCTCCCACACCTGGTACCAACAGGAAACTATCTGGAATAATTTTTCTTATATCTGTTAAAAAACTAGCTTTCGTTGCTCCTACTACATACATTAAGTTTTCAGCATTTGCATAAGTTTTGGAAGTTTCCAACACTTGCTTATATAGTTCTTTGCCTTCTATAATTTTAGTTTGATAATCATAAGCACCTTCATTAGATGTTAATGCTAAAAGTATGGTGTGCTTATCTTTAAAAGCTAAAAAAGGTTCTACCGAATCTTTCCCCATATAAGGAGCAACAGTAACAGAATCGAACCCTAAATCTTCTAAAAAGGCTTTTGCATACATGGTGGAAGTATTTCCTATATCTCCCCTTTTTGCATCAGCAATAGTAAAAATATATGGGTAATTAGCATTTAAGTAGTTTATTGTTTTTTCTAAAGCTTTCCATCCTTTTATTCCATAGGCTTCGTAAAAAGCCGTATTAGGTTTATAGGCAACACATAAATGATGTGTTGCATCTATAATTTCTTTATTAAATGCAAATATTGGATCTTCCTCTTCTAATAAGTGTTTTGGAATTTTATTTAAATCTACATCTAAGCCTATGCATAGAAAAGATTTTTTTAATCGTATTTGTTCTATTAATGCTGCTGTAGTCATAAACACGCTATAATCTCATACGCAGTAGAGCTATTTTATTGATAATACCCAGAAGTCCAACAAATATCGACTGCGTTCGAAAAGGACAAAATATAAAATTTTGAATGTTAAAAAATCTCTGAAGCTTCTTTTAACTTTTCAGTATTCTCTACCATCATTAACTCATTTATGATTTTTTGAATATCACCATTTATAATATTCTGTAAATCATATAGCGTTAATCCAATTCTATGATCGGTTACTCTACCCTGAGAATAGTTATAGGTCCTAATTTTAGCAGAACGGTCTCCACTACTTACTTGAGAATTTCTTTTAGCTGCATCTTCTTCTTGCTTTTTAGCTAACTCCATATCATACAAACGGGAGCGCAATACTCTAAATGCTTTGTCTTTATTTTTATGCTGCGATTTTTGATCTTGGCATTGAGCTACCAATCCTGTTGGTATGTGCGTAAGACGAACTGCGGAATATGTTGTGTTTACAGATTGCCCTCCTGGTCCAGATGAACAGAAAAAATCTATACGAACATCTTTAGCTTCTATTTGCACATCAAACTCTTCTGCTTCTGGCAAAACCATTACTGTTGCCGCACTTGTGTGTACTCTTCCTTGCGTTTCGGTCTGGGGCACTCGCTGCACACGGTGTACACCTGCCTCAAATTTTAAGGTACCATATACTTCTTCTCCAGAAACTTCGAACTGAATTTCTTTATACCCACCGTTTGTACCTTCACTCAAATCTATTACATTGGTTTTCCAACCTTTAGATTCACAGTATTTTGTATACATACGAAACAAATCACCTGCAAAAATACTAGCTTCATCTCCACCAGCTCCTGCTCTAATTTCCACTACAACATCTTTGCTGTCTTCAGGGTCTTTTGGAATTAATAATAGTTTTATTTCTTCTTCTAATACTGGTATTCCTTGCTTGGCTTCATCTAGTTGCATTTTAGCCATTTCTACCATATCTGCATCACTGCCATCAGAAATTATTTCTTCAGCTTCTTCTATATTATTTGTAAAAGCAATGTATTGCTCTCTTTTTTCTACCAGAAGTTTTAAATCCTTGTATTCTTTATTAAGCTTTACGTAACGCTTCTGATCCATTATAATATCTGGCTGGATTATTAAATCCGAAACCTCATCATAACGCTGTTTTACTATATTTAATTTATCTAACATATTCCGTCTTTGCCTTAAATTGCGAATTTACAATAATTTTGTATACTTATTTATACTCATAAATGTATTGATATCAATTTTCAACATAAATATGACCAACGAATTAAGTCGTTTATTTTAAACCACTGCTCTTATAAATAACATTATTTGCACCTAGAATAATTGCTTCAGTGTTTGGTATTTGATTAATAAGCGCAAGTCCTTCTTCTTTTCCCATAACAAATAAGGTTGTGGCAAGTGTATCTGATAATTCAGCTTTTTTAGAAAAGATAGTAACTCTGTTTATTTCCTCAACAGGATATCCTGTTTTTGGATTTAAAATATAAGAGTACTTATGATTATTACTGTTAATATATTTTTCAAACAAATTAGAAGTAGATGCCGAAGATTCTATCAAAGGAAACCAATCTATAGATTTTTGAATATTTTCAGAATTTTCTAATCCCAACATCCATTTTTTACCACTAATTTTAGTTCCCCAAGAAGTAACAACTCCAGAAGCCTTAATCATTCCTCCTTTTACCTGTTTAGAGATTAGCAATTCTTTAACCTTGTCTAAGATATAACCTTTAGCTATTGCTTTAAAAGAGATTTTCATTCCCTCATTCTCTAAAAAAACAGTTTGCTTTTCTTTATTTAAAACAATGCTTTTATAATTTATTTTTGGTAATAATTTTTCTACTTCTGAACGTACAGGCATATATTTCATAGTACCATCAAAACGCCATAGATCATCCAACACAGCATCTGTGATATCAAAAGAACCTTTAGATATGGCAGCATAGTGTGTTGCTCTCTCTACTATTTCAAAAAATTCTCTACTTACTTGTACAGGTTTTATTCCTGCATAATTATTTACCAACGAAGTTTCTGAATCTTCTTTTAAAGGGGATATTAATGCTTCTATTCTTTTTATTTCTGCAGCAGCTTCTGCTATATTAATAAATCCAATTTCCGAATCTAATACAACTACCGTTATCTGAAAGTTAACGCTCATTAGATTTACAGTTCTCTTAACTGCAATATACTGTTGTTCTTGTGCAGATATCACAAAAACAAACAAACAAAAAATGAGGAGTAAATATTTTTTCACGTTGAACTTATTATGATTTAATACTCGTAGGTACCGTGTTCACTTTTTATAGTTAGTTTTTTTGATGGACTTTGTTCTACCCTACCAACTATTTTTGCAGACACGTTAAAACTTTCACTAATTGCAATAATATCTTGAGCAATGGCTTCATGCACGTAAAACTCTAATCTATGCCCACAATTAAATACTTGATACATTTCTCTCCAATCTGTTCCTGATTGCTCTTGTATTAATCTGAACAATGGTGGAATTGAAAATAAATTATCTTTAACAATGTGTAGATTATCTACAAAGTGTAATATTTTAGTTTGTGCGCCTCCACTGCAATGAACCATTCCATGAATATCTTTTGAATTATATTTTTCTAACACTTTTTTCACAATTGGCGCATAAGTTCTGGTAGGGGACAATACTAATTTACCTGCATTTATAGGTGCGTCTGCAACAGTATCAGTAAGTTTTACATTTCCTGCATATACCAATTCCTCTGGCACTGCCTGATCATAACTTTCTGGATACTTTTCTGATAAATATTTTGAAAATACATCGTGCCTAGCAGAAGTAAGTCCGTTACTTCCCATACCTCCATTATACTCAGATTCGTAGGTTGCCTGTCCAAAAGATTCTAATCCTACAATTACATCTCCTGGTTTTATATTTGCATTATCTATAACATCTTTTCTTTTTAACCTTGCTGTTACTGTAGAATCTACAATAATGGTACGTACTAAATCTCCAACATCTGCTGTTTCACCACCTGTAGAATGTATTGTTATTCCATGTTTTTTTAAATCTGCTATAATCTCTTCTGATCCGTTTATAATAGCCGAAAGTACTTCTCCTGGAATTATATTTTTATTACGTCCTATAGTAGATGATAGCATAATATTATCTGTAGCTCCCACACAAATTAAATCATCTATATTCATGATTAAAGCATCTTGTGCTATCCCCTTCCAAACAGAAATATCCCCTGTTTCTTTCCAATACATATATGCTAAAGACGATTTTGTTCCTGCACCATCTGCATGCATTACCAAACAGTAATCCTCATCATTGGTTAAATAATCTGGAACTATTTTACAGAATGCTTTTGGAAACAAACCTTTATCGATGTTTTTTATAGCATTATGCACATCTTCTTTTGATGCTGATACTCCTCTTTGATTGTAACGTTCGCTATTGGATGAACTCATTTTGTATAATTTGGGGCAAAAATAAGTGAATCCATAAAAAAAGCCCATAAAATGTGAGCTTTAAATTAAAAAGATTCTTTATTCTTATTTTATAAATAATAATTCTCTATATTTAGTAAGTGGCCATAACTGATCATCTACCAATAATTCTAACTTATCGCAATGATATCTGATTTCTTCGAAAAAGGGTTTTACATTGTCACAATATGCAAAAGACTTCTTTTCTGTGTCTTCCAGAACATTTGCTCTTTTCCTAGCTTCTATCATTAAATCTGTTTTCTTTTTTATTTCTGCAACATGTTCTCCTATTTGCTCTATAATAGATAACTGCCCGTCTGTTATACTTTTATGTGCTGCTCCGTATATTTCTTTTATACCCAATACGTTTTTTATGAGCTTGTTTTGATACTCAATAGCTACAGGAATAATGTGATTGTATATTAACTGCCCCAAAATTCTTCCTTCTATTTGTACTCTAAAAATATAATCTTCTAATTCTACATCTTTACGAGCGGTTATTTCTATTTCGCTCATCACTTTCATTGCTTTAAATAGTGCTATACTTTCTTTAGATGCAAGTACTTTTAAGGCTTGTGGTGTATTTTTATTATTACTTAATTTTCTACGTTTCGCTTCTTTCTCCCACTCTTCACTATAACCATCTCCATCAAAACGAATTCTTTTAGACGTTTTTATATATTCTCTTAAAACGTTAAAAACAGCTTCATCTTTTTTTAAACTTTTCTTATCTACTAATAAATCTACCTCTTTCTTAAAATCTTTTAGTTGTTTTGCGACTATGGTATTTAAAATAGTCATTGGTTTAGCGCAGTTTGTTTTAGAACCTACACCACGCATTTCGAACTTATTTCCCGTAAAAGCAAAAGGAGATGTTCTATTTCTATCGGTATTATCTAATAATATTTCTGGTATTTTCCCGACTACATTTAATTTTAAATCCGTTTTTTCTTTGGGTGATAATTTCCCTTTAGAAACACCTTCTAACTCATCTAACACAGCACTCAACTGATCTCCAATAAATACAGACATTATTGCTGGCGGTGCTTCACTTGCGCCTAGTCTATGGTCATTACTTGCAGATGCTGTTGATGATCTTAATAATTCACCGTAGGTATCTACTGCTTTTATCGTATTTACAAAAAAGGTTAAAAATTGCAAATTTTTCATAGGTGTAGAACCTGGACTTAATAAATTTACTCCCGTATTTGTTGCTAAGGACCAATTGCTATGTTTTCCCGAACCGTTAATTCCTGCGAATGGTTTTTCATGAAACAATACTTTAAAATGATGCTTGTCTGCAATTTTGTCCATTACATCCATAAGTAGTAAATTATGATCTATTGCTAAATTTACTTCTTCATAAACAGGTGCTAACTCAAACTGATTTGGTGCTACTTCATTATGCCTAGCTTTGACAGGTATTCCTATTTTTATACATTCATGCTCTAATTCACTCATAAAACTTAAAACACGATTAGGAATTACTCCAAAATAGTGATCATCCAGTTGCTGACCCTTTGCTGGCGCATGCCCTACTAAGGTGCGCCCCGTCATTATAATATCTGGTCTAGAGTGCGCTAAGGCCTTATCTACCAAAAAATACTCTTGTTCCCAACCTAATGTTGCGTGTACTTTAGAAACATTTTTATCAAAATATTTTGCCACTGCTGTAGCTGCCTCATCTACCGCATGTAACGCTCTTAATAAGGGTGCTTTATTATCTAAAGCCTCACCTGTATAAGCCACAAAAATTGTTGGAATACACAAAGTGTTCCCATATATAAATGCTGGTGAACTTGGATCCCATGCGGTATACCCTCTGGCTTCAAAAGTATTACGTATACCTCCACTAGGGAAACTAGATGCATCTGGTTCCTGTTGCACTAATTGGCCACCTCCAAATTTTTCCAATGCTTTGCCTCCTGGTAGTAAATCAAAAAAAGCATCGTGTTTTTCTGCCGTAGACCCTGTTAAAGGCTGAAACCAATGCGTATAGTGTGTTGTTCCTAAAGAAATTGCCCAACCTTTCATAGCTTCTGCTACCTGATCAGCTATTTTTCTATCAATTTTTGCTCCCGATGATATGGCTGCCTTCACATTATCATATGCATCTTTTGTAAGGTTTTGAAGCATTCTTTCTTCATTAAAAACATTTTTTCCATAGACCTCTGAACGCCTTCCACTGTCCGCTACATTTATTAGCGTTCGTTTATGACTTTCGGCGATAGCATCAAATCGTATTTTCGACATATTTCTCTCCTTTCTTAATAGGCTACAAAATTAGTGATTTAATACTATAACCGTAAAAAAACTTAATTTCTATTAAATAACCCTTAAAAAAACTAGGTTAAAAAAAATTATACCTGATTTTTAATCATTTACCCCTATAAAAATTATGGTAAATACTCTAAAAAACATATTTTTGCATTTATTAAAAAATAAATTAACTACCAACATTATGGCAAAAATTAAATTAGAATACCTTTGGTTAGATGGTTACAAGCCTACTCAAAACTTGAGAAGTAAAACTAAGGTAGAAGAACATGAAAATTTCAAGGGAACAGTTGAAGAATTAGGCCTTTGGTCTTTTGATGGTTCTTCTACAAAACAAGCTTCTGGAGGAGCATCTGACTGTATTTTAAAACCAGTTGCTATTTACCCAGATCCAGCACGTATCAACGGGTGGTTAGTAATGACTGAAGTTATGAATGCTGATGGAACTCCACATGAATCTAACGCTCGTGCTACTATAGAAGATGATGATAACGATTTCTGGTTCGGTTTTGAACAAGAATACTTTATTATGGATACTGATACTGATTTACCATTAGGATTCCCAAGAGGTGGCTACCCAGCTCCACAAGGAATGTACTACTGTTCTGTTGGTGGAAAAAATACACATGGACGTGATTTTGTTGAAGAGCATGCAGATTTATGTATCGAAGCTGGATTAAACTTTGAAGGAATTAACCAAGAGGTTGCTTCTGGGCAATGGGAATACCAATTGTTTGCAAAAGGTGCTAAAAAAGCAGGAGATGAAATCTGGGTATCTAGATATTTATTAGATCGCTTAACTGAAGGTCGTGGAATGTACATAGAATACCACCCAAAACCATTAGGTAATACAGACTGGAATGGTTCTGGAATGCACGCTAATTTCTCTAACGAAATTTTAAGAACTTGTGGAGACAAAGAAGTTTATGCTGCAATTTGTGAATCTTTCCGTCCTTTAGTAAAAGAGCACATTGAGGTTTATGGTGAACACAACGACCAACGTTTAACTGGTGATCACGAAACTGCATCTATCCACGATTTTTCTTGGGGAGTTTCAGATAGAGGAGCATCAATTCGTATTCCAATTATCGCTGTAGAAAAAGGATATAAAGGATGGTTAGAAGACCGTCGTCCATCTTCAAACGGAGATCCATACAAAATTGCTGCAAGAATTATCAAAACTGTAAAGACTGCAAAGATTTAAATTATAATAATTGTTGTTTACACTAAATCGCCCTTGAATTATTTCAAAGGCGATTTTTTTTATTCACTTAGTATATTTAATTTTTTCTGCAATAAGTATTGAATTAGCTTTTAATAACTTCAATTATTCTTATAAATAAAAAAGCTGACATTGTAGTAGATTAATTTTATTTTATAATGAATCACGAATATTACAGATACTAATTATGGGACTTATTCTAACAACCTACTTGTTATTAGGTCTCCAAGTTGAAACCGCATCTACAGCAATATCGGTATAATCTGTAAAAACACCATCAACACCAGCATCAAAAAACAAATGATATTCCGCTTCTAAATTCCCCCCACTCCATTTTTCATCTTCATTTCTAAACGTATACGGGTGTACTTTTAAATTGTATTTATGCGCTAAGTCCACAAAGTTAGTTTTAGGCAATACTATAATATTAGCTCCTTCTCTTTTAAAGGGAATAATAAATGGTTTCCAAGGCCCAATACCGTCTGCGTATGTAGCTGCAAAACGCATGCCTTCTTCTGTTGTAAAGTACTTATACGTCCTCATATCTCCATTCACATAAAAATCAAACGGTGAGGCATACGAAATAAAATCACCTGCTGGCACATTGTAATCTAAAGTACCATCTGCGTTTACTTTATATGTAGATATTAGTTGCACTAATTTAACGCTTGATTTAGTGTTTATGTATTGTAGCGGAGCTACCTCAAAACATTGTACGAATACAGGTGCATCATACGTATCCATTTTTGCTTTAGATAATTCTTCTAAAAGCGTATCTTCTATTTTTAACCCTAATTGATTATGAAAATATGGGTGTTTTATTTCTGGATAAATACCTACTGGTTTTCCATTTTTTGTGATTCTTGATTTTACTAAAGTTATAATCTCATCAAAAGTTGGAATATGATATAAACCATCAAATTGATTGGATCTATCTGACCTTGGTTGTTTTGCTCTCAATTTTTTTATTTGAGCTAAGGTAAAATCAGAAGCAAACCAATCTGTTATTTCCTTTCCGTCTAAATTTTTAGTTGTTTTTAAATCTGCGAATTCAGACATATCTGCCACATTTGTAGTCCCAGACATAAATGGTTCATGACGAGCAATTAAAAACCCGTCTTTTGTCATTACCAAATCTGGCTCAATAAAATCTGCCCCTAATTCTATACCTTTAACGTAAGCTTCTAAGGTATGCTCTGGCAAAATGGACTGTGCTCCTCTGTGCGCTATTACCAATGGTTTCACATTTTCTTGTTTAGGATATCCTCCTCCTAAGAAATCATCTAATTCTTCACAGGAAGACAATCCTATCAACAATACAAAAGTAACTGTTGATACAATTTTAATTTTGTTCATTTTCTTGTTTTTATGTTAGACCACAAAAGAACAAAACAAACATTAAGGTATCAATAGATAAAAGTTATGATATCTATATGCTTAAACGCCTAAATCTTTAAGTTAACGTAAACTAAGTTATAGTAAAGTATACAAACACAATGTACATACCTAAAAGAAATAATCCCTCTAATTTACTTAATTTCATTTTTTTAGGAAGCAACACTAGAGGTAATACTAAAAAGGAGATTCCTAACATCCAAAAAATATCATTACTTAACAAACCTTCATCTATTACTTTTATTGGGTGAATTATGGAGGTTATTCCTAGTACCGCCAACAAATTAAAAATATTGGATCCTATTAAATTCCCTAAAGATATTGCTTTTTCTTTTTTCATTATTGCTATAATAGATGCTGCTAATTCAGGAATGCTAGTGCCAATAGAAACTACTGTTACGGCTATAATACGTTCACTAACTTCATAATATGTTGCCATACCCACAGCTCCCTTTATAAGTAATTCTGAACCACCCCATAGTGCTACACCTCCAGAAATTAAAAATAATATCACTTTATAAGTAGGTAATAAATTGTTTGTTCCTTCGTCTTCCAGTTCTTCTGTGTCTACTTTTTGAAAACGTAATAAATATATTAAAAAAGTTATTAAAAAGGTTACCATTAAAATGCCCTCGTAGCGTTGTATTTCTCCATCAAAATAAATAAACATAAAAAATAACATAGAGGCTATCATCATTACTGGCCAATCTGTTTTATAAAATGTTTTCTTTACATCTATAACCCCCAAAAGTACTGTTACACCCAATACAAGTCCTAAATTGGCAATATTGGAGCCCACAACATTCCCAAGTGCCAAATCTGGAAAACCATCCAATGCAGCATTTATACTAACTATAAGTTCTGGCGCTGATGTAGCAAAAGAAACCACCGTCATTCCTATTACAACTTTAGAAATATTTAATCGCAGTGACAAACCTACTGCAGCTTTTAAAAGCCAGTCGCCTCCAAATATTAAAAGCACCAATCCTAAAACAATGAATACTATATCCTGCATTACTATTTTTTTTTGACAAATATAGGGTAATAGTATAAACCTTTCTGATGTAAAATAATTAGAATTTAGAATCAACAAAAAGTATTCTAAAAGAACAAAACCATTAAAAGATTACATTTTCAGAACAAAAAACCCCTTGGAGTTTGAGAAACAGATGAAAAAGCTCCTACAATTACTTTATATTAGAACAATTAAGATACATTATAACTTCAATTAAAAACATATTTCATATATATTGTAAATTTCAAAACACATTGCATTCATTCACTTACAATAGTGTATTGACTTGTATCGATTTAACTAAAAACATTAGGAAATAAGCAAAACAATTTTATATATTGACTGAATAATCGATTATACAACAACATTTTATTAACCTTAAAACACTATGATACTCCCAATCCTTAGGACAGCTTAAAAGTATTGTTTAGTTTATTATGACACCATTTTTTTAACATTATAGATTTGATTAGGCGGTACTTTTCCTATTTCTGTATGCCTTCTTTTGTTATTA
>Ga0209185_1000914_pt1 | contig 29148 bp, 26 predicted proteins | sample SidtaG_2_FD_187425 | JGI IMG/M metagenome (GOLD analysis project Ga0209185, IMG submission 187425) | Marine algal microbial communities from Sidmouth, United Kingdom - Sidmouth_Asex2 metaG (SPAdes) (version 2) | ecosystem: Host-associated > Algae > Red algae > Unclassified | place: Sidmouth... | reverse complement strand
TCAACATTGTCGCCAATGACAATAAAGAGACCGAGAAACAGCCCGACTTTCGGATTGTTGACGCACGCGGCCAGGAACTTGGCGGCGGCTGGTTCAAGACCGGCGAAGTGAGCGGTAAGCAGTATATCTCGCTCACCTTCGCCCATCCGACCCTCGGCCCGCGTAAAGTCTACGCCAATCTTGGGCAGGCTTACGGCAAAGAGGCGGATGAATTTGCGATCCTCTGGAACCCGCAAGACGACTAAATCCCTCGCGCCCCAGACCCGCATTGGCTCACGCTGATGCGGGTTTTTTCGTGGTTACAATTTGTTTTGATAGTGCATGAGATTGGCCGCCTCGCTCTTTGAGCGGGGCGATTATTATTTGATAAAGAGCCTATTTAGATAATTTAGCTTCGATCTGTTCGATTGCATCTTCGATAATTTCGGCGCTATCTTTTAGGTCTTTGACGAGCTGCCCCAGGCGCTCTGGCGTGTCAGCCTCGAACCAGTCAAGATTACGGGCGCGTGTTAATTCCGCGAGCTTGCGAATAGAGACAGGCTCCATAACGATAGAGGCATCTAGTTCAGGCGCAGCGCATCCGGTCTCTGAATGGTCTTTATCCAAGACCAGATAGCCATTGCTTTGCAGCATCAGGTATATCTTATTTAAGCGGTCTGGCTCGCTGGTCATAAGGTGCTTTGTGCCTCGCAACGGTGACTATAGAGTGACTGATAGCACGGAAGGGGCTAAATACCAATTATACTTGGTAGCGTGTCGAGACGTTTTAAGTCTTATTCTCGCAGATGGATTACGGCAAAATATTCGCGCAAAATATGCGCCGAATAAGGCTTGAGAAAGGCTTTAGTCAGGACGAGCTTGGAGACCAGAGCGGCCTCACGCGCAACTATGTCGGCAATGTTGAGCGTCAAGAAAACTCGCCCAGCCTTCAATCAATGGAAGCTATAGCGGGCGCTCTGGACATATGCCTCCTCTCCCTATTGACGCCGCACCCGCCAAAGAAAACCCAATTTCATTCTGATAATTAAGGGGCCGCGCCTCTAAATCGCCCGTTTGGGCTGTGGGCCGAACGGGTTTTCCCATGGTTGAAGCGGGGCAAACTTCCTTAAATTGTTAATGGATTAAATCACGTTTGACGTGTAATGTTGCCTTCTGAAAGGGGCTGCATGATTGAAAATACCACACCTTGGTTATCCTATGCATCTTGGACATGGGAGGTTTTGCGGCGCAATCCCGATTACATTTCTTATTATCATGCCCTCAAGAATAAAGGCCTCACAGAGATTTTAGCAAACGGGGCGTGCCCATTGGTGAAATCCTCTCGCCGCTTTCCAACAGCCAATAAGTTCGGATTGGTCGCGCCCGCAGACCCAAGCAAATATGCGGGTGACGCGCAAGTATTCTGGCATCCCGACGTTTTTGAATCAGTCGTTCGCTTTCATATTATCGACCCGAATGATGTTAAGCGGGATCTTAAGCCCGTTCAGCTCTCGCAGTTTAGCGGGGAGAAAGCCCACTTTTTAGATGCGGAAGGCACCTATCATATTCGTATAATGGGAGAGCGGTTTTGGTTTCAGATTCAGTGCGCGGGTATCACGTCAGTTCCAGAAGAGGCCTATATCGGACTGGAGATGAACCACCTTAAGAACCCTGATAAAAGGCTCAAAATATTCAAAGAGATAGGCGGCGTTTATGATGGATCGTTGGCCCTGGACTCTCGGCTTCATGTCCCCGCACGTCTTGAATATCACCAGCGTTCGACCCTTGCATATGATATTCGAGAGCGCGGCGGTACGATATTAGATGTCGTAAATGCCTTTATAGAAGCAGGTTTGGTGGCTGAGGACCCCGACAAATATGTCGACTTTAAAGACGTTGCGCAGAACGCTTATAGGGCCGGAAAAGCCTATATTTATGGGGATTATTTAAAGATATTGAACAGGCAATAGGCTGGAATAACGCTAAGCTTTTACTAACCTCCTGACGTGTGATTCATTTTTTTGCGTCTTACACTTCCCAACGCTTTGCAAAAATGCACCCATTGATTCGACACTGACACAGAGAGGTAAGTCAGGCGAAAATACGGGTGGATTATCAAATGGGCAAACATGCCAGAGTGCAAAGAAAGATTATCGTTGGCGAGAAATTAAGCCCTTATTTTCTTGAAGTTGAAGCCGCAAATTATCTCCGTATGGATTTGCGGACGCTCAGAGCGCACCGCACAGATAATACAGGCCCGCCCGTCAGGCGGCATGGCGGTATCCTCATATATCACGAAAATGATTTGGATGCGTGGTCAGAAAAATGCGTGGACGGGACATGAGCCGCACGCTCGTACAGCTCCATTTTGTCAAAGGATTGATTAATCACCGCCTCCGGTTTGGCACGGCCAAATCCGTGACCAAACTCGATAAATATAGATCAATCGCAGTGTTTCAGCAGGGGGCGATTTTTGGATATATACGCTGGCGGGCCAATGAGTTCGGGACGCAGGATTGGCGGGTTTATGTTCTGAAAGCGCAAACAGACGGATACATTTCCAAAGTTATTGGGGTCTCGCCAGCCGTCAAAATTCTCCTCGCGGCGCAGGGTAAGCCTGCCGCCCAGCGATGTTTACGCGCGCTTGATGCTCTCGAAATTGAGGCGGGCGGCAATCTCTCAAACGTGCCGGACAGTTATTGGCCGTTATTCAATAATGCGGTTTTACTTCGCAAAACACCGCGTCAACTCCCCCGAAATATAGTCAATTCCGGGGCAACTCATGCTCGGTAAGTTCATCATTGGCGGTATAATCACCGCTGCAATTATCGGTACGACAGGGCATATTGTGTTCCCGCCAAGACCCGTGCTTTTGTATAATCCCAGCTATAGCGCGCAGGTTGGATGGTATAAATTATCCGCTGATCAGCCTATCAAGCGCGGCTCGCAAGTGGCGGCTTACCCCCCTGAATGGGCGCGGCAATTAGCTGATAAGCGGGGATATTTGCCCTATGATTACCCTCTCATAAAGTCGGTTGTGGCGCTATCGGGGGATGAAGTCTGTTATCATAAATCTTCGGTTAGCGTCCCAAAATATCCTGATATTGCCGTTCAGCTGCAGGATGTTTTGGGACGCGATATGCCTCTCATGTCGGGCTGCCATGTTCTGAAAGAGGGGCAGTATATGCTTATGTCTCCCGATGTGCAGAGCGGGTTTGATAGCCGGTATTTTGGGCCTGTCGGGTCTGAGAACATCATCGGAAGTGTCGAATATCTAGGTCAGTCAAAGAATATGAAAATCGGCAAAAAGGTCGGTTTTATAGGGGTTGAGAGGTGATTTTCTTAGGGCAAGATAAAGGGCAAGGGCCAAAAAGCCCTAAGCCATTGTCTGCACATCTTTTTTTGCGGCCCACCCAATATAGTGGGTGGGCCAAGGACTCTCCGCGATTGCCCATAACGCCTAAGAAATCGGCCGGGCCAAAATGCCAAATGCCTCAAAAACCCCTACTTTTGGGGATTTACCTATGAATGGGGAGAACGATTTTAACGTGAAGCTCGGCCGCATATTTTCGCCGAACGGAACCGGTAAGTTTGTAAGCTTTGCAGGGCGGGTGCGCCGCGCGGCTCAAAACAGTTCGCGATCATCTGGCGGGCGCGTTAGAAGGGCCTCGACATCTGCCGAGCAATTATTCTCGCGCCGCGCAATCGTCAAAGTCAATTTGGTCAAAATGGGCGGGCAAGGCTATGCGGCGCAAAAGCTTCACCTTGATTACATTCAACGTGATAGCGCGGCGCGTGAGGGCGACAAAGGCACACTTTTCTCGCGCGATGAGGTTTTTGCTGAGGCTGACGATTTTCAAGAGCGCGGCAAGGACGACCGTCACCAGTTTAGAATAATCGTCTCGCCGGAGGATGGCAAAGAGCTGGGTGATTTGCGCAGCTATACGAGGGGGCTCATGTCTCAAATGGAACGAGACTTAGAGACGCGGCTCGATTGGGTTGCCGCTAATCATTACGACACAGCTAACCCTCATACGCATATTGTTATTCGCGGCGTTCGCGACGATGGTAAAACCCTCATCATCCCGCGCGAGTATATTTCCCACGGCATGCGCGACGCAGCGGAGCACCTAGCAACTTTAGAGCTTGGCCCTTTGACGCAGATTGATGTGGCGAAGAAACTTGCGCTTGAGGTTCACAAAGAGCGGTTCACGAAGCTTGATAGAGATTTGCTTGATAAATCCGTGAACCAAATTGTCGATGTATCTGCGAAACTCTCGGAGGGCATGAACTGGCAGCAAAGATTTGAAAAGGGGCGCGTGAAGACTCTCGCCAAATTGGGACTGGCTGAAAAAGTTGGGTTTGGGACATGGCGGCTTGATGACAATCTTGAACGGATTTTAAAACGGCTAGGAGACCGAGGCGATATTATCAAAGCCTATCATAAAGCGCTTAACCGCGCTTCGCTTGAACGCGCATCCTATAGCGACCCCGTTTATGACCCAGGGGCTACTCTCGCAAAACCAGTTACAGGACGCATCGTGTCTAAAGGCATATTGGATGATGTGAATGACCGCAGTTATATCGTTGTCGATACCTTTCACGGCGAGGCTAAATTTATTGAAATGGGGCGCGCCGACAATATTGCAGACCTAGACCCCGGCATGGTTGTTAGAGCTGGCCCGCAAAGTTATTCGCCGCGGCAGTCTGATCATACGATTGCCGACATCGCCTCTAAACGCGGCGGGATCTACAGCCCTTCAGCCCATGAGATGAGCGACCCTTCAGCGCGTGAAGAATTTATCAAAGCTCATGTTCGCAGGCTCGAAGCGATGCGGCGTAAAGGACATGCAGAACGAAACTCAGATGGGTCATGGAAAATTCCGAAAGATTATCTGCGGCGGGCCTCCGATTATGAAAAATCGCGCGGCTTCGGAAATCCGGTAAAGCTCGATGTTCTAGCGCGAACACCTTTGCAGGACTTGCCCCAGACAATCGGCAAAACTTGGCTTGATGAAGAGCTGAAAGCGGAGAAACAGTCCAGCGCTTATGAAGGCTTTGGTGAGGAGGTTGAGGCCTCAAAGGTTCAGCGCCGAAGGTTCTTAATGCAGCAAGGGTTACTGGCAGAAAAAGAACCTGTGTCAGACGGCACATTGAAGGCCTTAGAGACGCTTGATCTTGATGGAGCCGCCAAGGCTCTCACCTCCGCGCTTGGAAAACCATATGTGCAGGCGCCGGACCAAGGCCGAATTACGGGCACTTACCGCGAGGCCATTGTCAGGCCGAGCGGCAAATATGCCGTCATCGAAAAGTCCAAAGACTTCACGCTCGTACCGTGGAGAGACACGATGGATAGAAATTTGGGCAAATCAATTTCTGGCACACTGAAGAACCAGACGATTTCATGGACGCTGACGAAAGCACGCGGCCAAAGTATTTCTTAAATGGAAGGACGGATTATGATGAACATCAGAAAGAACCAGATTTGGCTTTGGTTTGGAACAGCCTTGACCTTATTGGCTTGCGGTAATAATCCTAAGACAGCTAACGCAGCGAATTTTGAAAAAGCATTGAATGCACATTACGCCGTAATGAAGCAGTGTATTCGGATTGGGAGTAAGCCGAATGACGACGGCATTATTCAAGAATATAGATCAGCTGTGCAGGCACAAAGCGGAACTCAAGGGCAAGAAATATCATTCTATAACGGTCTTGTTGAACTTGGGCTTTTAGAGGCCGTCACTTACCAAAGAGACGAGCGCGGATTTAGCGGTCAAGTTACAGGAAGCGCCGATTGGGTGGGATATAAGTTTTCCGAGGTAGGAAAATCCTATTTGCGTCCTGAAGACTTGGACAAAAGCGCCTTTAGCACGGGCGCTCCTTTACTATGTTATGGCGCGCGGCAGGTCGTTGAGATTACGAATTTTACTGAGCCCGCAGAGGTTATGAGCGTTAAGGCCAGCTCGGTTCAATATACTTACAAAATCGTGGACGTGGAACCGTGGGCGAAAGCTCCAGCTTTCAGCTCGCATTATGATTGGTTGCCGAAGAGGCTGATAAACCAAGCTATCGAGGGCGATGATGATATGGTTCTCACCAATAATGGCTGGGTGCATCATTCTACCCTCAAGCAATAGCCATGAGCGATAATCATCTGAATATCAAAGGCTCCATTATTCACGTCCGGGGCCAGCCCGTCATACTCGCCCATGACCTTGCTAAATTTTACGAGTCCGGCGTCAGGGAAATAAATCAGTACCGCAAAAGGAACGAAGGTAAGTTCACAGACGATTATGCCTTCCAGCTAACAAGCAGGGAACTTAAAAACTTGAAATCACAAAACGTGATATCAAGTTCGGCGCATGGCGGCTCCCGTCATCTCCCATGGGCCTATACCGAACATGGCGTCGCAATGATGTCTATGGGGATGAAATCTGACAACGCGGTAGCCTTATCAAAAGTCATAATTGATACCTTCGTTGACTACAGGCGCGGGACGCTTCCTGCAAATGCTGCCATTGTCGGTCCTAATGCGCTCAAACACCGCCGTTCGTTACAAGAAAAACTCTACAAGCATATGGAGCAATTACTCGATGTCGAACTGCCGACGTCAAACGGCCATACCGTCAGAGAGGAGCTTGGATCAATCGCTACGAAATCGCTAGACCACATAAAGGCCGTTCTCGACGGCCCGGTGAAGAACAACGAAAAAATTTCAGCTGAGGTAACGAAGATATTAGCGGAGGCTGAAAAGCTCTATGCTGAAACGCGCAAGCTTAATGTTGAGACAGATACGCTTGTTTTGCAGAATTACAGGACTCGTATAGAGTTCATTCGGGAGCTACGCGAGATGGCGCAACAGCTTGAACGCGACGATTGGATTGGTGTTTTTGAAGAGGGGTTTGGTGGGACTATACCAAATCTCGCGCGATAGTTTTTATAGGACGCTAGAGCGCTTTAACATCAATTCACACTATGGGGCTTAGCGGACCTAAGAAAGTTGCCCAAACAAGGAAAATTGGTGCAATTATTTGGAGAATCTATATCGAACGCCTATCTTATGTGCATAGTTTATTTTCAGCGTTCTCTAGGGTCAAATGTCCAGCTTCATCCAACTAAACCGCACTTTTCGAAAGCTTGATACCGACAAGGATCAGACGGATGAAGCTTATAAAATCAATCTAGCATTCGGACTTACAAAGAACACGCTTTGGACGGACGTGCTAGAGCATGAACGTGCCATAATTTTGGCTGAGGCTGGAGCTGGAAAAACAGAAGAATTTGAGCATGTCGCTAACACCTTGATCGTTGAGGGTAAAACAGCTTTTTTTCTCAGGCTAGAACATTTGTCTGACAACCTAAAAACCGCGTTTGAGATAGGCTCACTTTCTGATTTTGAATCATGGAAAGATAGTTCTGAGAATGCCTATTTCTTTCTAGACTCGGTTGACGAAGCAAAGTTGATTGACGAATTTCAGTTTGAAAGGGCCATACGATTGTTTTCGGCAGAAATTGGCCGGCAGAACCTGCATAGAATAAAGGTTTATATTTCAAGCCGCGTCACACGCTGGCAACCTAAATCAGATCTCGCTTTTATCAAAAGACACTTACCTTTTTATGAAAAAGACACTGAGAAAGACAAGGATGACATAGACTCAATTTTTGATGAGGCGTCCACTGTGGCGGAAAGCAATCAAACTGCAAAGCCTGTACACCTAGTAGATGGAACGCCTTTGGTGGTTGGCATGCAGGGGTTAGATGGCGAGCAAATGAAGATTTATGCTGTCGCGAAAGGGCTGGCCCCATCTGATACGGATAAGATGATAGGAGAAATTTATTCGTTGGAAGTTGAAGACCTAGCATCCCGTCCAAAAGATCTCGAAGATATAATCGGCTTTTGGGAAACTGATAAACGCGTTGGGACAAGGTTGGACCTAATTGAACGCAGCTTTAAGAATCGCGTCACAGAGGATGATCCTAAGCGTAAACAAAAAGATCCACTGACTTTTGAAAAAGCGCAAGAGGGTGCGCGTAAACTTGCGGCGGCTGTTACGTTCCAGCAAATCAATAGGATTCTTGTTCCTGATACTCCTCCTGTAACTGAGGGGGTCGATCCAGAACAAATATTAGCGAATTGGTCTTCGCATGAAATACAGTCCTTGTTGCAAAGGCCATTATTTGAAGAACAGACTTACGGAACTGTGAGGTTTTATCATCGATCTGTCAGAGAATATCTGACAGCTGAATGGTTAAATGTTCTTCTCAAAAACGACAAATCCAGACGAGACATAGAGGCAATTTTCTTCAGAAAGCAGCACGGTCTTGACGTTATAGTACCTACTTCAAGACCTGTGTTGTCTTGGATGGTATTGTTAGACGACGCCATTCGGGAAAAAACACGAAAGATCGCCCCTGAAGTATTCGTCAAAAACGGGGATGTATCTAGACTGCCTCTTGCCGACAGAAAAGCCCTGCTAAGTCAGATGTGTGGCATTCTGGCTACGAAGGGGTTTGGCCGCACCTACTTTACCAACACAGAACTTTATCGCTTTGGCAAAACGGATATGAAGGATCATATCAAGGGGTTAGCCAGCAAATACCAAGATCATGATGATGTCTTGGATATTTTACTAGTTATGGCCGAACGTCGGAAGATTGACATTGGGACTGGCATTGCGGTTTCAGTTGCTAAAGATAAGAAGCGTGAAAAGTATACCAGAATAAATGCTTTAGACTATTTACAGAGCCGTAGTGAAAAAGCCCTGCTAAATGAAATTGCAAATGATTTTCTACGCGATGAAACTGAAAATAATCAGCACTTGCTAGCATGGATAGTTCGAAATTTCGAAGATTGCAGTCTCACGCCAACTCAAGTCGTCGCACTTTTATCACGGTTTGAGCCAAAACATGAATATCGTTACGACCAGTCATATTCGGCCATCCTGGAAGTCATTGATAAGTTTTCAAGAGACCAATGCTTTGAGTTTGTAGATGCTGTAAGCCCGCTCTTAAAAACCGAACCATTACTAGAACGGAATTATCTAGAAATATCGCAGAATTACAAATGGCTTTATACATCTACACTGAAAGCATTTGAAACATTAATCCGCGCAAAAGATGAGCGGATTTTTGATCCGCGATTTATTGAGTTGCTATCTTTCAGTATTCGATCGCATGATTTCAGAGATGCGGAGGATTACAATGTTAACTTCAGCGAAATTATTCCCGTATTCCCATCTCTAAATGACGCCCTATTTTGGTATTCAATAGAGAGTGCTCGAACAGAAGAAAAAGAGGTAAAGCACTTTCGTAGTGGAAAATTCTGGAGGCGAAACTGGACATTTTCTAGTGAAAATTTTGATCGCGTTTTGGAGTGGGTTTCAAGTCGAGGTCTAGAAGATGATAAACTCGTAGCATTATCGTTGGCCTTCTCGATTTACCGTGAAAATGGGCGTGGAGATAAACGCCGGAGACGACTTTGGAAGGCTGTCAAAGGTAATGAGGTTTTGGAGGAGCAGTTACGTGCCTTCCTTAATCCTACGGCAGTGTCAAAGGAAAGCCGAAACTATCAAAGACAAGAAAGACGCTGGGAAAAGCGAGCGAAGGAACGAAAGGTAAAGCAAGCTCAAATTTTAAAGGATTGGCAAAAATACTTGGCCTCGGATGAAGCTGATAAATTACTGGATTCTAGCATCGCGGTTGATGGTAAGATGTGGCAGGGTAATAGCTACTTAATGGACCGAGCTAGGAAGAGAAATTCCGGCTCAGATAAATGGGCTAGCAAAGAATGGCGCTCACTTATTTCAGTATATGGCTTAAAGGCAGCCGAACGGTATAGAGACGCTGCTATCTCCTATTGGCGTCATTACGATCCGGTCGAACCGCAAAACTCTAGTAGTACATCATACGCTACAATTTTTGGCTTAACTGGGTTGGCCATTGAAGCAAGAGAAAACCCAAATTGGTTAGACCACCTTGGTAGTAGTGAAGCTGAATTGGCCATGAAGTATGCCTATCAAGAGATGAATGGCTTTCCTTTCTGGCTTGAAGAACTGTTTGGGAAATTCCCGAAGGTAGTCCTTAGTGAATTGCTTAAAGATATCGAGCATGAATTCCGATATCGAGTGCCCGACGGTCACTATTTTGGAGCGATTCACAAAATAACTTGGCGTGATACGTGGCTCTATCCTTCACTCGGTCCTCATCTTATCGACCTATTAGGAAAACATGACCCAAAACACCGAAATACGCTTCTCTATTCATTGGGGATTATTCTTCAGTGTACAGATATACCGAAGTCAGAAATTTTAAGCCTTATCCAGGAACGTATTGAAAAGACAGCCGATGAAGAAATAAAAGCCATATGGTTTGCGGCTTGGACGAATGTATGTGGCCGCAGCGGTTTGGAAGCTGTCAAAGAGTATGTAGATGCATTAGCAGGAGAAGAACAGACGTCATTTGTAATGAGTTGGATCACGATGCTGCTGGGTGATCGATATGAAACCCTTAGAAGTGAGTTCAGGGATTTCAAAGAGGTGTCTGTTCTCAAAGATATGTATATTTTTGTATATCAACACATTCGATCTGCAGAAGACACGGATCGCGCGGGTAAAGGGGCTTATACACCGAATTTGAGAGACAATGCTCAGAGTGCTAGGAATGCCATTTTTAATCTACTGTCTGCAATCCCTGGCCGTAAAACATTTGACGCATTTATGGAGTTTTCTGAAATCCATCCTGAGGAAGCACATCGTCCTTGGTACGTTCATCACGCAAGAGAAAGAGCAGAAAAGGACGCTGATAGCACACCTTGGAAAGCTGATGATTTCGCGGCTTTTGAAAAATCAGCCACACGCCGCCCTCAAAACCACCAAGAGGTATTTGATCTGTGCCGTTCCCGTCTCATGGATATCAAGCATCATCTTGAAAATGGCGATGATAGTCAGGCGATTGCCATGATTCAAGTCGGTCAAGAAACCGCTCACAGGAGCTACTATGTCAAAGAGTTTCGGGATAAGAGTAACGGTTTTTATACAGTCACACCAGAAGAGGAAATGGCTGATAAAAAGCGGGTTGATTTGAGAATTCATGGCAGCGGTTTAGACGCACCTGTACCAATTGAGTTAAAACTGGCCGGCAATTGGACAGGCGATGACCACTTTGAACGCTTGGAAAATCAGCTAATGGGCGATTATTTGAGAGATATGCGTTCTAGCCGAGGAGTATTCTTGTTGGTTAACAGAGGTAAGAAGAAGAGGTGGGATACGAAAGATGGAAAACGACGGAACTTCGAGCAACTGGTTTCTGCGTTACAAGACCAAGCCAATTCAGTCTTGAAAAAGACTCCCTATATTGAGGAAATTCAAGTGATAGGGATTGATTTAACGCTCAGGGCACAAAGTCGATAATCCCAATTAGTATGCTATCTGCGAGTTAGACCGACAACAGTAATACCTGCGATGAAGGTTCCTGCTATCACTTGGATACTTATTGGGGAACGTCCTTGGCACACTTTGAAAAATATTTCACAATTAGAGTTAAACAAATCCCACTTTTGACCTATCCTTTCAAATGCACGGTTTATTACTTCGTTGCGAGTGAGGGGGCCTGAATGCCCTTTATTGTCTATAGTGCGGCCAGCACTAAATCTTTCAATCGATACTTTTGTAACTCCGCCATCACGTTTAGAATTGTCTATGACCCAGCCGCCGCCAACATAAACCCCATAATGGCGCACGCCATTAAACCAGATTGCTAAGATATCGCCGGGTCGAAATGAGCTAAATTTATGTTCTAACAGCAGCCCTGAATTTGAATAGAAATTATTGGTATTTTGGTGAGCGAAAACTGATTGGTTCATGGATAAATTACTTTCTTGATTTATCTCGCGGTATACGTTAAACGTATGTATGTCAAATGAAATCGTTAATCTGACCACCTATCCGGCACTTGTTGGTGCTGTAATGCGTCACTTGAGAGAGCAAAAAGGTATTTCCCAACTCGCTACGGCGAATTATCTTGGAGTTACCCAACCATCCTATTCACGCTTGGAATCAGGGAGGGCGGTATTGAGTGTGGCGCAACTCTCTCGTGTCTGCGGGTTTTTGGGGCTTTCACCATCTGAATTTTTACAAAAAGTAGACTTTGCGAAAGCAACTATGAAGAAAATGGGTGTAAGAGTGGAGCACGATCAAGCCCCTGACATGGGTAAGGTCATTGTCAATGTATTGATGGGCGCAGCGTTAGTCTTACTAATCTCAAAGGTGTTGGCCCGTGACTAAACCAGAGGACAAAAAGGCTCCCAAACCTGAGCACGAGCATATTCAAGAAATGTATAAGGCATTTAAGCCAATCGCCGGATTTGCGGGTCTATTTTCACCGAAGATAAAAGATGCGTTCAAAAAGGTCGAAAGCGCAATGACGGACTTCGAAGATAATCAAAAAGCGCTTATAAAATTTGCTGAGCTATACGGGCCTGAGGGCTGGGTGGCCTTTGATGGAATTGCTGCACCGTTGATCAAGTCTGTCGCCGAGCAGGAAGTAAAAACTGGCGAACCAACTTTAATCAATCATTTTCTTGATAAAGGGAACCTCGAACGTCTTGGATGGAGGTTTCATGGAGATCGATTTAGAGAATGGCTTACAATCTTTGAAACGATAGAAGAGAGGCTTGGTGCAGGGGACTACCTCTCCGCAGTTCCCTTAATTCAAATTGTGATCGATGGTATCTGTCAAAAACACCTACAAATGAGTCCGTATTCCGGCGGGGCTGATGCTGTTGTTTTTGGTAAATTGGTAGATCAAGTTTACTTAGTCGAAGCGTTTCGAATACATGGTCGTACACGCAAGAAGATCAACCCGGAACCCATAGATACGCCGTATCGAAACGGCATACTACATGGTTGTGACACGAATTTCGGAAATGAATTGACGGCCGCAAAGGCCATAAATTTACTACAAGCTACGCTCGAATATTTAAATGCTCGGCTTGTTGAAACCCAGGCCATAGAAAAGGCGCGAGAAGAGCAAACACCGCCAAAATTGCGCGATCTCGCCAATCAAATAACTCGTACCAATGAGATTAAAAAAGCAACGGAGGCTTGGAGCGCGCGCTCTACTATCATTTTTGTGCATAAAGGTAGATCTGAGTATACACCTGATATCCGGAATCAAACACCCGAAGCCGCAGCCTTGGTTTTCATCAATGCGATGGTTGGACAGAATTATGGTGCATTGGGTGGTATGATCGCAAACATTCGAGAGTACACACCAGGGAAGCACATTTATGAGACAAAAAGTCGTATGGAGGGCTTTGTCTTAAATGAAGGACGTCTTCATCAAGTCATCGATACTGCCGCGGCTGTATCCAAGGTGGACATCTATATCAAAGCCTCTCTTTTTGGACGAGACAATGAAGGAGTTGTTGAACTGGTGATGAATTGTCTAACTCCTGAGGGCAATGCTCAAGTCCGTGGCGTAGAGCCATTCTCATGGAAAGTTCATCCTATTTCTCTGGGAAATTTATTTAACCCCATTCCTTTGGATAAAGAATAAATAGCTCAAAAGGCAAAGAGATTCTCGGAAGTGCTAATGTCCGGTTTGAGGATCTTCGCGACCTCAGTTCTAAGGACAAAGCTAACCATCGTTACCCTAAATACTTCTGGTTTATTCGATGGGTAAAGATTCAATCATCCCAAAATTACTTTTGGCTAAAAGTGGCTAAAACTGGCTAAAAGTTACAAAAAGCGGCTAAAAGTGCCGAATTGTTACACTATCCAAGAAAGCGAGATTTCTGACAGCCTAAGTCCATCAATTCAAAGGACTAGAGGCTATGTCGCCACAAAGCATACTCATTGGACAAATCATCGTTGTGTTCTCGACGATCATTCTGACGACTTGGTATGCAACGCAGTGGGTCGCGTTTCAGTTTGACTACGATGCTTATTTGGGAACGGGATTCGCGAGCTTTGGCAATCATAAACTTTATGCGCCTTGGAAGCTCTTTCAATGGTGGTATCAATTTGATGCCTATGCGCCTCACATATTTTCAAGAGGCGGACAAATTTCAGCTGGCGGTGGTTTCGTCGGTATTATCTTCGCCGTCATATGCTCAGTTTGGCGCGGACGCTTACGCAGCGGAGTAAATACTTTCGGCTCGTCACGTTGGGCCACACATAAACAGATCCAGCGCATAGGACTGCTTACAGACAAGGGCGTATTTCTTGGACGAACCAAGCATGACTATATTCGTCACGATGGCCCAGAGCATATTATGGCAGTCGCGCCGACGCGGTCCGGTAAAGGCGTAGGCCTGGTAATTCCTACGCTTTTGTCTTGGACAGATAGCGCCGTCATTCACGATATCAAGGGCGAGAATTGGCAGCTTACAAGCGGTTGGAGATCAACTTTTTCACACTGCCTGCTCTTTGATCCGACAAATGCTGAAAGCGCAAAATATAATCCTTTATTGGAGGTTCGTAAGGGTCAAAATGAAGTTCGCGATGTCCAAAATATAGCTGACATTCTTGTCGACCCAGAAGGTATGCTAGAGCGCCGCAACCACTGGGAAAAGACGGCTCATAGTCTCTTGGTCGGCGCAATCCTTCATGTGCTTTATGCTCAAAAAGATAAAACGCTTTCGGGTGTTGCCGGTTTCCTATCTGACCCCAAGCGCAGCTTTGAAAAAACTCTGAGAGCCATGATGACGACCAATCATCTCGGCGATAGTAAGAAAGTCTGTGTTCACCCGGTCGTCGCCCAAGCCGCCCGTGAGCTTCTCAATAAGTCGGATAATGAACGGTCGGGCGTGCTTTCAACGGCGATGAGCTTTCTGGGCCTATACCGTGACCCCACTGTTGCTCAGGTTACATCAAAATGCGACTGGCGTATTTCGGACTTGATGGACGCGGACAAACCTGTCTCGCTCTACCTCGTTATTCCGCCGTCAGATATTTCCCGCACCAAGCCGCTTGTACGGCTTATACTCAACCAGATTGGACGCCGTCTTACGGAAGAACTCGTTGTCAGAGGTGATAACAAGCCCAAGCGTCAACTTCTATTGATGCTTGATGAGTTTCCCGCGCTTGGACGCCTCGACTTCTTCGAAAGCTCATTAGCCTTCATGGCGGGCTATGGATTGCGAGCCTTCCTGATTTCACAATCATTGAACCAAATTGAAAAAGCCTACGGGCCGAACAACTCCATTCTTGATAACTGCCATGTGCGGGTCGCCTTCGCGACGAATGATGAACGCACAGCCAAACGTCTGTCTGACGCAATCGGCAGTACGACAGAAATGCGGGCGATGCGCAACTACGCCGGTCATCGTCTTGCGCCTTGGTTATCGCACGTCATGGTGTCCCGCCAAGAAACTGCCCGCCAGCTCATTACACCCGGCGAGATCATGCAGCTACCTGCCACAGAAGAACTTATTCTTCTGTCAGGGTTTTCGCCAATCAAGGCGCAAAAGGTTCGCTATTATTCAGACAAGAATTTCACAGGCCGTGTTCTAAATCCGCCGCTTATTTCACCAGACGGATATGGCGGTCTCTCACCTGTAGCGCCTTGTGTTTGGGGAATTGAGACACGGTCTGTGGATGACCGATTATATGCCGAAACAGAAAAAGCAGACACAGAAAAATCTTCGCTCAAAGATGATGGCGGTAAAGACCAAAAGCCTGAAATTGATGCTGCTGACCTGTTGGCAGACACACCCGAGAACGAAGTCAAAGATCCTGAGCTCTCCGACGGTGAGGACCTCACTCCTTCTATCAAACTAGGCGAGTTTGTCCGCGATACATCCAACCTTGCGCGCGCTCATGAATTCTCCCGCACGAACGAACCTGAATTGGGGATGTCATGAATTTCAAGGATAAATTATCACGTAGAATTAGAGGCCGCATTACTGAGGATAATTGGCAGCACCTCACTAATGCCTCAAAACGTAAAGGTAGCTCTCAATCAAAGGAGATAAATGCGGCGCTCGCTTGCTATTATAGTCTTGAGCGCGATGACCGCCGTGATAGCGACATCTATGACCGATTAGACCTTATGCTGCGCCACAACCATCGGCACAGCCGGGATATGAATCTCATAATGGAAACGCTTTCGCTCTTTCTGCAATATTTCTTCACAATGGCGCCCAACCAAAACGCCGGAGACAATGATCTGCGAGCCGTCATGGGCGTGAAGCTCCTCAATCAATTTATCGACCAGCTCGGACTTAAAATGAAGAATGGCGGTAAGACGTTCAAAAATGCTTTGGAAGACGTTCTCGTAACCGAAGACGACTTTTTCAAGCTCGAAGAAATCGCTCTGCTAACCGCTCTCAAAAAGCAAAAATCTGCTCCCGCTCATAAGGAGACAGAGAATGCTTGAGCAAACAGAAACAATCACATCTGAGCGCACCCTTGCGATGCTGCGCACCGCTATGGGGGTGCATATTACTGAAGCGTTGGATGATCCCAAAGTTATTGAAATCATGGTCAACCCGGACGGCCACCTTTGGCTGGATAAGTTAGGCGTCGGACGCTTTGACACTGACAAGCGGTTGACGCCTGATGAAGGTGAACGCGTTGTGCGTCTCGTTGCCAGCCATATCAATCAAGATGTGACAGCAAAGTCTCCGATTATCAGCGCCGAACTACCGGGTAATGGTGAGCGTTTTGAAGGCGTCATGCCGCCCGTCGTAACCGCTCCGTGTTTTTCAATCCGTAAGGGGGCTGTCGCGGTCTTTACGCTAACGGATTATGTAAAAGCCGGTACAATGACCAAAGAACAAGCGGATGGCTTGAGATATTCAGTTTCGTCTCGCCAGAACATTCTGATTGTTGGCGGCACATCCAGCGGGAAAACGACATTGGCAAATGCGTTGTTGTCGGAAGTCTCCGATAGCGGCGACCGCGTTCTCATCCTCGAAGATACTCGCGAGTTACAATGCAAAGCTGAAGACACAGTCGCGCTGCGCACTCACGGAAAAAACGTAACCCTCGCTGACCTCGTGCGCTCTACATTACGGCTGCGTCCTGATCGTATCATTGTGGGCGAAGTGCGCGGGCCGGAAGCCCTGGATATGCTCAAGGCATGGAATACGGGCCATCCCGGCGGCATTGCGACGGTCCATGCCAATTCAGCGAAAGCGGGTTTATCCCGCATTGAACAACTTATTCTTGAGGGCGCGCCTGTCGTACCGCGTGCTCTCATAGCGGAGGCAATCGACGTGATTGTCTTCATTTCTGGGCGAGGCTCCAAGAGGCGTATTGAAACAATCGCGCGTCTTATTGGCGTGAACGGTGAAACTTACGAGATTCAGCCGCTCACAGCCCCGTCCTCCAGTTCTAAACTAACTCATCAAGGAGGTGAAAAATGTACGGACCACTAACACATGGAACACTCAACCAACGGCTTTTCTACGGCGTGGCAGTCATTGTCATGATTATGATGTTCATGCCGCAAACGGCACACGCGGCCGGTTCCGCCATGCCTTGGGAAGGGCCGCTAACCCAAATCCTCCGATCCATTGAAGGCCCGGTTGCTAAGATATTCGGCACAGTCGTGATTATCATGACGGGCCTTGGCTTGGCCTTTGGTGATGCAGGCGGCGGTGTTCGCAAGCTCATTCAGATTGTCTTTGGACTGTCTATCGCCTTCACGGCAACAAGCTTCTTTCTATCCTTCTTTAGCTTCTCCGGCGGCGCGGTCATCTAATGCAAACCGAGCTTCCAGAAGGTTTCATAATCCCCGTTCGCCGTTCTCTCACCGAGCCTATTCTTATGGGCGGCGTACCGAGAACGGCAGCTATCCTGAACGGAACTTTGGCCGCAGCGTTAGGGTTAGGGCTTCAGCTCTGGGCACTTGGGATCATCTACTATGTATGCGCCCATACTCTGTGCGTGCTCGCGGCCTCTCGCGACCCTCAGTTTATGGAAGTTCTCATTCGCCACATAAAACACAAGGGCTATCTCTCATGATGTATTTAAACGAATACCAAAAACGTCCTGAATGTTTAGCAGATTACTTACCGTGGACAGCGCTTGTCGCGCCGGGAGTCGTGCTCAACAAAGATGGTAGTTTCCAGCGCACAGCAGAGTTTCGCGGGCCCGGTCTTGAAAGTTCCACTGAAGAAGAATTGGTCGCGACATGCGCGCGTATCAATAATGCCCTTCGCCGTTTTAGCTCTGGATGGGCGCTATATTTTGAAGCGGCTCGCATTCCGGCCAAAGGGTATCCTGAATCAACTTTTACAGACCCGGCAGCTTGGCTTGTTGATCAGGAGAGGCGCGGAGAGTTTGAGGAAGATACAAATCAGTCATTTGAATCCGTTTATTTCCTGACGCTACAGTTCATTCCCCCGGCTGACCGTTCTAATAAAGCGGAGAACCTACTCATCGAGACCCCTGAAGACGACAAAGGGCTCTCAGTTCAAGATCACTTACACAGTTTTATGTCTGAGGCAGACAGGTGCTTAGACCTTCTTAAAGCGCAGTTTCCGCTTGCCTACTGGCTAGATGATGATGCGACGTTGACGTATTTACAGTCAACGGTTTCGCCAAAACGTCACTTGGTGAAAACGCCGGAAACGCCCGCCTATCTTGACGGCGTTATAGGCGGTGCTGATCTTGTAGGGGGACTAGTCCCGCGCCTTGATGAGCACTCCATACATAGCATATCCATCTTGGGATTTCCCAGTGATACGACCCCCGGGATTTTGGACGAACTCAATAAGCTTGGCTTTTCTTACAGATGGATGACGAGGTATCTACCGCTCAGCAAGGCTGAAGCCACAAAGGTCATAACCAAGACACGGCGGCAATGGTTCGCCAAGCGAAAGTCGGTCATAGCCCTTCTCAAAGAGGCGTTGATGAATGAACAATCGGTTTTGGTCGACAACGACGCCGACAATAAAGCCATTGATGCTGATGCCGCCCTGCAAGACTTAGGCGGAGATTATGTCTCCTATGGTTACATGACGACCGCTATCTGCGTGATGCATCAAGATGCTACAGTCGCAGAAGCCCGTATTCGCGCGGTTGAGCGTGTCATAAACGGGCGCGGCTTTGTTAGCATTCATGAAAAGGTCAATGCGGTTGATGCTTGGCTAGGGACACATCCCGGTAATCCATATGCGAATGTGCGTGTCCCGTTAGTCTCAACATTAAACCTCGCGCATATGATGCCGCTATCAGCCGTTTGGGCTGGGCCAGAAAATAATGCGCACTTGGACGATGGGCCCTTATTATACGCGACTACGGAGGGCCATACGCCCTTTCGGCTGGTCACGCATCAGGGTGATGTTGGGCATACATTGGTAGTTGGGCCAACGGGTGCAGGCAAATCGGTTCTACTAAATTTGCTGACGATGCAGTTCAAACGCTATCCCGATGCCCAGGTTTTCACTTTTGATAAGGGAGCATCATCACGCGCGGCGATTAATGCGCTGGGGGGTGATTTCTACGCACTCGGCGATACAGACACAGGATTGGTCTTTCAGCCTTTAAGAGGCATTGACGATGAAGCAGAAATATCTTGGGCTTTGGAATGGGTCATTGGCCTGTTTGAGTCCAAGGGTGTCGATGTCACACCTGAAATCGAAAACACCTTATGGTCGGCGCTACAAAGCCTTGCCAGCGCCCCGCAAGATCAACGGACTCTCACCGGATTGTCTGCTCTCATACAAGATGGGGATTTACGCCTCGCGCTAAAGCCCTTCACACTCGAAGGTGCTTACGGCCATATTTTGGACGGTAACGAGGACAAGCTTCGTGAGAACTCAACTCAGGCTTTCGAGATGGAAGAGTTGATGCACTCAAAGGCGCTTGTTGCGCCCGTGCTGACCTATCTGTTCCATAAGCTCGAAGCGCGCTTTGATGGTAAGCCAACCTTCCTGATTTTGGATGAGGCTTGGGTCTTTCTTGATGATCCTATGTTTGCAGACCGTATTCGAGAATGGCTCAAAGTGCTGCGCAAGAAAAATGTGTCCGTTATCTTCGCAACGCAATCGCTGGCGGATATAGCGAGCAGCCCGATTGCGCCTGCGATTATTGAAAGCTGCCTGTCACGGATATTCCTGCCCAATAACCGCTCAATGGAGCCGCAGCAAAAAGAAGCTTACGACCGTTTTGGTCTCAATAAACGCCAAATCCAAATCATAGCTTCGGCAACGCCCAAGCGGGATTACTACTTTCAAAGCCACGGCGGCAACCGCCTGTTTGACTTGCAACTAGGTCTGGTCGCGCTCGCCTTTTGCGCGGTGGGCTCAGAGGAAGGTCAAACCCAGATTGACCGCGTCCTCGAATTAGGCGGGCCTGAGAATTTCGCGGCCCATTGGCTGCGCTTCAAAGGCTTGGAATGGGCAGCAGACCTTATGGCCAATCAATTTCATGAAGAGGAGTATGTGCCATGGCTCGACGCCGCGGAATAATCACACTGGCTTTAATCGCGGCTATGGGACTTTCCCATGCGCCCGCAAGTCACGCTCAATTTGGCGGGGTTGTTTATGATCCGGCCAACTATGTGCAAAATTTCTACACCGCCGTTCGCAGTTACACGCAGATTATTCGCCAAGCGCAACAGCTTCGCAATGAAGCGAGCATGCTCATTAATCAGGCTAAGCATTTATCTCGGTTGGACATAAATTCAGTCACTGATCTGAACCGTATTTTGAATGAAATAGCCTATTTGAACCGACAGGCTGAGAACGTCGCTTATGATGTAAACCGAACGCGCGACCTCATCAGAGAGCACTTTCCCGAAAGTTATGATGGCATGTCTCAAGATGAGCTTGTTGTGCAAGCTGATGCGCAATTTGAGATGTCAGAGCGCGCCCAAAATGACGCCATGCTCATGCAGTCAAAAATGGTGGAGAGCCTTCAAGAGGATCAAGTGCTGCTGAGTCAGCTTATGAACTCCAGCCACGGCTCAGTTGGGGAGTTGCAAGCGACGCAGTCAACGAACCAGCTTATGGGATTACTCGTCAAACAATCTATGCAAGCGCAGCAAATGCAAATCACCCAAGCGCGGGCCAGCAGTCTGGAGACGTCGCGCCAACTCGCCCTCGAAAAAGAAGCCCGCGCCCGCAGACGGCTTTTCTTGGGACGTGCTGATGAGGCTTATAGCGGAGGCACACCGTAATGGCTGATCCCACAAGTCTCGGCGTGATTGATGAATTTGTCGTCACTTTCACAAGCTATATCGATAGCGGTTTTGGTTTGCTTGGCGGCGAGGTTCAATATCTCACAGCTATCCTCATTGGCATCGATATAACTTTGGCGGGACTGTATTGGGCCATGGGGTCAGATAATTCAGTCATCGGAAAGTTTCTCAAAAAGGTTATGTATGTCGGCGTCTTTGCGCTGATCATCACAAACTTTTCCGGCCTTGCAAATATCGTCTTTGACAGTTTTGGCGGGCTGGGACTTCAAGCAACAGCCACGACAATGACCGCTGATGATTTGCTGCGCCCTGGGTTTATTGCCAATACGGGCTTTCAGGCCGCCCATCCGATTTTAACGCAAATCGGCGAGCTGACCGGGCCTGTGAAATTCTTCCACAACATCGTTTTAATCGTCGCGCTGTTCTTGGCGTGGATCATAACAATGTTCGCCTTCTTCTTTATCGCGATACAGCTTTTCGTGACCATTCTTGAGTTCAAGCTGACAACGCTGGCGGGCTTCATTCTCATACCTTTTGCCCTTTGGAACAAAACGTCATTCTTGGCAGAAAAGGTTCTCGGAAATGTCGTGGCGAGCGGCATCAAGCTCATGGTGCTGGCCATTATCATAGGCATTGGATCAACTATCTTTGGCGACATCACCTCGGCCTTCGCGCCGCCTGCCAGCGACCCTGATATGATTGTGCCGATTACGCTTAAGGACGCGGCGTCGATCATGCTTGGCTCAATGGCTTTACTTGCTCTCGGAATTTTTGGCCCCGGCATCGCGACAGGATTAGTATCAGGTGCGCCGCAATTGGGCGCGGGCGCAGCCGTCGGCACTATGGCCGCAGTAGGTGCAGGTGCATTGGCGGGCGGCGCAATCGCTGGTGCAGGCATCAAAGGCGTGGCTAAGGGCGGGGCCGCCTCAATAAAAGCCGGAGCGTCTATGGCTGGCGGATCAAAACTCGCATTCACGCTAGGTAAGACGGGCTCTGGCTCAGGCGGAATCAAAGGCGCAGCGGCCGGCGTGGCGGCTGTGGCACAAGCTGGCGTTATGTCAGTTGCAAAAGCAGGGGCCGGAAAAGCGCTCGAAGCAGGCGGCGCAATTTCAGCGGCGCACACGAACGGAATGCGCGGAAGTATGTATGCCTTATCTAAAGGGATAAAACGCATGCCGAAAGCTGACCCAGCCAGTAGCGGCGGTGATGGCAAAGGTCCGAATTGGGCAAAGAAAGTACACCGTCAGCAAAAGACCCGTCACGCCACGCGGGCCGCATCACACGCCATACGAAATAGCGACAACGGCGGCGGCGCTAACGGACCCGCCCTTAATTCGGACGGATAAAGACAAACGAGGAGCAGAACATGAAATGGAAACGCGCATCTAGTAAATTTGGCAAAACACCTGTGCCAGAAACACCGTACCAAAAAGCTCAGCAAGTCGTTGATAATCGCTTGGGATCAGCCTTGGTTCGCGGAAAGAATTGGCGAATGGCTTTCTTTGGTCAAACCGCTCTTTGCGCTATGCTCGCGGGTGGTTTCATATGGCAAGGCGCTCAGGCGACCATTACGCCTTATGTGATCGAGGTCGACGATACGGGCGGCGTAAAGGCCATAGGGCCAGCTCATGCGAGCTTTAAGCCAACTGACGCGCAGATAGCCCATCAACTTGCTCGGTTTATCAAGAACGTTCGTTCCGTTTCAATCGATCCTGTTGTGCTTCGCGAAAATTGGCTGAGCGCCTACAACTACGCCACCGATCAAGCGGCCATTACCTTGAATATATACGCAAATGAAAATGATCCATTTGCCGATATTGGACAACGGAGCGTCACCGTTGATGTGTCCAGTATTGTTCGCTCTTCCGAAGACAGTTTCGAAGTTCGCTGGCGGGAAACTTCATTCCGAAATGGGGCTCAGCTCCAGACGCAGACATTTACGGCCAGCCTATCAATAATAACAGAGCCGCCGACCGACGCAGAGACACTGCATCGTAATCCGCTCGGGCTCTACGTTCATGGTCTTAATTGGTCAAAGGACCTCAATTCAACAGGAGCTTCCAAATGAAACATTCACGTCTACTAGCAACAGTATCAATGGCTGCATTTGCTATCAATTTATCAGGTTGTGCCAGTCTTCAATCGGCCTTCAAAAGTTTGAAGTCAGACTCTGTGACTCTCCCAGCCGATATGCAGCAGGCGTCCTTTATGGCGGAAGAGCCGTTAGAATATGACGCTCTTGTAGAACCCGCAATTCATTACCCCGAAATGATAATGCCGGGACAGATGAAGCCCAACCCAATTGATGTCGAGTTTTTTGATGACAGGCCGCCTATGTCTGGCTTTCAGGCCGTCAGCTATGCGAATAATGCGGCTATCGTAAAGCCGACAACAGAGAATTACCTCAATGCCATTCAGCTTTATCCTTACACGCCGGGATCACTTTATCAGGTTTATACGTCCCCGACACAAGTCACAGATATAGCTTTGGAGAAAGGGGAAGGACTTATCACTGTATCGGCGGGTGACACTGAGCGCTGGACGGTTGGCGACACTGTTTCAGGTTCAGGCTTAAATGAGCAGGTACATATATTGGTCAAGCCAATGGCCGCAAACCTCTCCACAAATGCTATTATCACGTCGACCAAGCGCACTTATTATTTGGACCTCAAATCTTTCGCGGACACCTATATGGCGGCAGTCTCATGGCGCTATCCACATGATGCGATCAGACAAATTATCAAACCAAAACCGAAGGCAACATACGTTACTAAGGCCAGCTTTAGTGAGTCGGACCTAAAGCTCAAAAAAGAAGATCTTCGTTTTGATTATGTGATTAAGGGCGATAGTCCAAACTGGCGTCCAACGCGTGTTTTTGATGATGGAGCAAAAACTTATATCCAGTTTCCGAAGGATTTATCCGTATCAGAAGCTCCGCCGTTATTCGTGACAGAGCGTAAGGGTAAGACAGCCAACCTCGTCAATTACCGCGTGAAAGGTGACTATTACGTTGTCGACCGCCTCTTTGACGCGGCTGAATTAAGGCTTGGCGAAAAAGACCAAATTATTGTTCGCATAGAGCGCCAATCGTGACTCAGGTATCACCGGACCTCTCCATACGCGCTCGTCCAAGAGCGGTGCGCCGCTTCAGTCGTAAGGCGCTGCTAGGGGGAGGAGCCGTCTTAGCAACGCTAATGTTCGCGGCCTTGGCCGTGGCATTGCAATCGCCAGACTATGACGATGCAGATACGAGTGAGCTTTATAATGTAACGCATAAGCCTATGGCAGATGGTTTGGAGCTTTTGCCCAAGTCTTATGCGGAACTAAAGCCCAAACTGGGGCCGCCATTACCGGGCGATCTCGGTGCCGCTTACTTAGTCACTAATGAAACAGTTGCTGTCGATAATCAAACACCACCGGTGACGACGAAACCGCGTGCATCAAGGCAGGCCTCTTATCAAGCAGTGCCACAAAGTCGTAAGCAACCGACAACACCAACCTATACGCCGCCAGCTGAAACAGCTGGAAGTTCTAGCCTTTTCTTCAAAGTTGGAAGTCGGTCAGGTAATGCAAAGCCAACACAATATGCAAATGCGGGAGTAAATTTATCCGAGGCTCAAGCGCTCGGCTTTCCAGCTCCCGCTTATCCTGAGTTCTCGCCGCCGCCCTCAGCCTTTGATTCAAACCCAATCGGTAGCGACCCGAATAAGCAAGGCGCAAAGCAGGCCTTCATAGACGGCGAAGCTGACCATATTTACAACTCTCACAGCCTCGTATCGCCGCGCTCACCTTATCAGGTCATGGCGGGCAATCTTATCCCTGCATCGCTGGTCACAGGTCTGAATTCCGATTTGCCCGGTCAAGTCATTGGGCAAGTAACTGAAAACGTCTTCGATACCGTCACAGGTGAATACTTACTGATCCCACAAGGCTCTCGCCTCATGGGGCGTTATGATAGTGTCATCGCTTTCGGTCAGAGCCGCGCCCTCGTTGTTTGGACGCGGCTTATTTTGCCAAACGGCGATAGCATTCAGCTCGATAATTTACCCGGCTCAGACGGTCAGGGCTTTGCGGGCCTCAAGGACAAAGTCGATAAGCATACATGGCAGTTCATCAAAGGGGCGGCGTTGTCCTCTTTGCTCTCCATTGGCTCGGAACTTGCCAGTGATGACGGCGACCGTCTAACGCGCGCCTTGCAAAATGCAGGACAAGACACGGCCAATATAGCAGGGCAGCGGATCATTGACCGTAACCTCAATGTGCAGCCCACACTTAAAGTGCGCCAAGGCTGGCGGTTTAACGTCATTGTCTCGCGCGACCTTATCCTCAAACCCTACGGAGCAAGCCCATGAGCCAGCCTCAAATCAAATTACCCAAACTTCCCGATACCAAGCCAACTAAGCACACAATAACTGTGATGCCGGACTTGGAAGCTGATTTGGAAGCCTATGCCAAAGTCTATGAAAAGGCTTATGGCGAAAAAGCCGATGTTTCAGCGCTCATCCCGTCAATGCTCGCAAGCTTTCTTGCCGGTGATGCGGGGTTCAAAAAGGCCAAGCGCGAGCTGGCCTAATTTCCACCACGTCAAGCACAGGAGAAAAACGCTATGGCTACTATTGGAACATTCAAACCGACTGCTACGGGCTTTGAGGGCACGATCGCAACACTGATGACAAACAAAAAGGTTCGCTTTGTTGCGAATGAAAAGAAGAAGACTGAAAACAGTCCGGATTACTTTGTGAAATCCGGCCGCTGTGATCTCGGCGTGGCCTGGAATGATGTCACAGAGCCGCAGGACGACGCCGAGCCGTTGGAGTACATCAGCGTGAAGCTCGACGGGCCTGAAATGACCAAGCCAATTAACGCGGCCTTGTTTCACCGTGATGACGGCGCTGACCTTGTGTGGTCTCGTCCAAAATCTAACACATAGCAAAAAAGTGAAAATGGGTGCGCATTAAGATGCGCACCCATTCCGTTATGTCGAATTTGCCACCCACAGAAAGAGAATTAGAAGACTGCCTTGCGGTCGTCGCGTGCGTGATTGACCACCACGGCGAAGACTATTGGCCAGTCTATAAGCTGTTTGAGGAAGAGCTAGAAAGGCTTCGGTCACGCCGGAGAAGACTGAACAAAACACTCAGCCATATTCCATCATTTCAAAAGGCTCGCGCTCCACAGGATGTTAATTGAGCAATACTATTGATAATATAATGTGTTTTTTACTGCTCTAATTTGAATAATCTGGAGTATCAGTTATTTCAGCTTGGGGGGCTATGCGGACATTAGGATATCGTCACTAAGGTTATTTCCGCATGTCGTATAGTTGATTGGAATTCTAAATCGCCGCCATGTAAGCTTCAATTTCTATAAGACGGTTTTCTTCGATTGCATCAAGCTGATAGCGGCGCCTAATATCACTTATATTTTTCATTATCACGTCAATGTCCTCAGCATCGCTTATCTGCATTTCCACCGAGAATATCTGGGACATCACATTTTCAGGATTTTTCAAAGCCAGTTGTGACGCTATCGCAGACGCATTGGTGTGGTGTTCACGTAAATGATAACAGATGGCAAGATTCCTGCGTGATTGATCAGATGATAAAGCCCTAATCGTCCCATCACAACAACTGTCGAGAAGCAAAGAATAAAGAGGGTTCTCCTTTCCGCCATCTAAGTAATCTACAATATATCCGCATACTCCAACATAGTCATGAGTGTTTATAAGTTTCTCCAACATATCGTTAGCATCAGCATTAAAGTGAATTAGCTCTCCGATATGTTCTTTAATCAATGATTGTAGATTGATGTAGTTTGGTTCAAAATGCCTATGGAATGTGTTTGCGGGGGGGCTACACAAAGAGCTTGCAAACGCGAGAGTGCAAAATAGCTTTTCAGAACCTTGTAATGACTCAAGCATTCCCATCACAGATAATTCAAAACTGTTTCTTGTTTGGCCTTTGTTATTAGCCCTGTATATGCCCTCTAATCCAACAAAACGTTTAAAGATTGCAACGCGAGCTTGAATCCTAATTTGGGCATGTCTCGACCCTATGCAGCTTTGTAGAAAGTCATCTGCCGTTTTGTGCGTTGAATTATTGATTTCACCTAAGGCTACACACAACAACAGCTTCGCTTCGTCATTAGCAATAGGTGCATATCGAACAAGAATTTCATTCAATGAATACGGGTGCCCACTACTGCATGAGGTCAATAATTCAAGTACACCGCGAAAATCTTGATTATTAGAACTTTCTTCTAAGACTGATAGAATAAACCGATGTGCGACTCGAAAGTCGTGAGACCTGTAGTGTGTTGAAGAGCCATAATCCTCGATTTCCTCAAGGTTTTCGATTGCCGGCGAGTGTGAGAAAGCGTTCCAGAAAAAATACCGTGCTTCCTCTTTCTGAGTTTCACTACCATAAAGCCATCGTTGTAAATTCTGATTGTAAACTTCATCTTTGTCATAAACAGGTACAGCAGGGGCATCAGTTGGAGGCCCCAAAGCTTCATCATTCAGATAGGGTTCAGCAGAATTCTGACTGACGAGAATGCCTTGAATTTTTTGCCCGTCAATTTCGTACATCCGAAGGAAAAAGACTTCTCTACAAACTTTGCCGAAAACCGAATTAATATTCCTGTAGAATTTTACAGCCTCATCAAAATCAAATGTATCAAGCCTATTCAAGACAGAAGCTAACAAAGTCGAGGGGGAAATTTCCATGTGCGCGCAAATTTGGTTTCGAACATCACGGATTTTGGATAATTCAGTATCAAAATTAGTTTTTGAGACAAAATCGTCAATTATAATTGATGACTGACTTGCGGCGACTAAGAGAGTGTCCAGTCCATCCATTTCTTGTGGTGCACCAGAGGACACGCTACGAGTTACAAGGCAGTCAGAAAAACTTACGATATCAGTTAAAATTCTCGCTTTCAAAATTCTTGAAATTGAAAGTTGTCCATCTACTAATTTTAATAATGCAATTTGGGCTTCTATCCATCTCCTAATAAGACTGAGTTGCCCAGCTCTGGCGTGAATTGGAGTTGTATTTAAGGATGCAGTCGTATCCTTGCGAGTAAGTGCAAGTGGGTCAGAAGCAATTTCGATGCCTTGGGTTTCGCTGTTTGCACGCCTATATTCTTCGAAAACGACAGAGATGCCTCCATCTGTGATGACCGAAGGTTTAGTGTAAGTTTGATAATTGGGTAGACTTAAAGCGGAGAGGCTATCATAAACATCTAAAGCTCCCTCACAAAAATGACCAATCTTAGTGACTTCGATATCTTTCCATAGCTCTATACGTTTGCCAAAATCTAAGTCCTGAATGTGCGCCCCAAGCTTATCACGGCTAACAACAAAATACTCATCAAAGTCTGTCGCGTAAATTTCTTTTAACTTATGAAATTCACGGGTGTCATACCCTGCAATATTCAAAGGTTTTTTGAGGGCCCTCGTATGAGCAATAAAGTCTTGAGCTCTAATCAAAACATGGCGTGCCAACATACGTGCGATAAATTGGTCATCGACCTCTTTAGTAAGGACAAATGCTATCTGCATTTCATCAATAATAAATTTTATTTTATCAAGTCGCGCTTCAATCATATAGTGTTTGTAACAGCTTGCTCTAACGACCGCTATGAGGATGTTTTTCCGCTTTTGTTGTCTTTCTTTTTAGATGAATAGTTGTTCGTCATAAGGATGGACAATTTTCGAAAGCTCATCTCTCTTATAGGCAAGTGAACCACCCGAACCATAGAGAGGGCGTTTCAATTTATGTCCCATAAGCGTGCATCGCAGGTCATGGTCAATTCCGGCTTCCAGCATCCGGTCTTCAAAAGAATGTCGCACGGAATAGATCGTATGCTTGTCACTCTCCAAGAGTTGGTTGTCTTGAAAGAACTTCATAAGCGTATTGGACAAATGCGTATCTTTATCAAAATATCGAGGAAATCCGTCAGGGTTTGCCTTCATCGCTTCTAAGGATACGCCGAGCAACGGAATGTCTCTGTTCGAGG
>Ga0209185_1000912_pt1 | contig 29195 bp, 19 predicted proteins | sample SidtaG_2_FD_187425 | JGI IMG/M metagenome (GOLD analysis project Ga0209185, IMG submission 187425) | Marine algal microbial communities from Sidmouth, United Kingdom - Sidmouth_Asex2 metaG (SPAdes) (version 2) | ecosystem: Host-associated > Algae > Red algae > Unclassified | place: Sidmouth... | reverse complement strand
AGATATATAAGTATGTCGATGGGCAGGTTATCAAAGTCACAGATAATATGCCTGGTAGTCATAGAAATCCATTTATTAGTATGGATGGTAGTATGATCAGCTGGTCTAATTATCAAAAAGATGTCAACGGTTCAGGCTTAGTAACCATTTATACTTACGCTAATGAAGAAGTAAATCAGCTCGGATCTTATGCCGTAAGTTCTGAATTTAAAACTTTTCTCAGCACCAGCTTAAGTGAAACAGGCAACTCTGTAGTATGGATTGATCCATCTGATCAAGTCCATATATATAATTATACTACTAATGAATCTAAGGTCGTAGCCACTGATGTCAGACTTTATCAGCGTTCATTGGTCATTAGTTGTGATGAAAGAGCAATCGTATGGGCCGAGTATGTTAATGATTATCACACTACGATCAATAGAACTATATGTGGTGAGACCTTGTGCCCTGGCTCCCCTGGTGAAGGCCCAGGTGTAGATGTTGGAGGAGGTGATCCACCTGTTGATCCAGGTGAAGGACCCATCACTCCAGAGGATCCTGACAATCCAGGTAATCCAGTCGTGACTCCACCGGAAGTTAATACGATTCCTACCATGGGAGAATGGGGTCTGATATCATTAGCGCTGCTATTCTTAATCTTCGGCGTTCAGGTCATAAAAAGTAAAGAGATGGAATTAGCTCCAGAAAAGTTCTAATCTGGTTTTCTATCACTCTAAAAAGTTAAAGCACTACTGATAAATTTCAGTGGTGCTTTTTTTGTTTGTAGACCATTAATGACTATTAGCAATGATACTCATGATTCTACCTTGATAGATATCTCCGAGGACCCTGATACTTGAAATTAAAACTCTAAATGATTCGTAATTAATCGGTTAGAGATTATAAATTAGGCATGTCAGTAGTAGTAAATAAATTCAGAAGTAAGAGAACTGTTGGTCAAGCTGATATGACTTTAGCACTTTTAGGTCATAATCTGTACAAATACTTGGGTATAATCTGATTCTGTCAAATACCTTTTAGGTTGCTTTTTATCTGGATTAGATTTCTTACCCCGTTTATTGCCAAAAACCCTTAAAAGCGAGGTAATAATTCAGGGTTAACGTATTCAAATCAAATTCAAGACTGTCAATTAATAGACTAAACTTCCCATATGAATAAGGTCTTATTTGTAAAAATCTCTTTAGAATCGTAAAGGGATTTTTAGAAGTGGCGGCTGCCTGCCAGGTACCCGGAGGGGATTAGCTGGCATAGCATTTTTGCTTACTTTTTTTGCAATTGAAAAAAGTAAGGCCCGCACGGCGAGTGCAAGTAAGCTTTGCATCTAAAGAAAATGTGTTTATGCTTTATTTCTGAATACCCCTCAATATCGTATTAGCGATGACTACATGAGCTAATTCAATGCGCGACTTATTTTTCAAAATTCGGACAGTTGCAGCACTCTTGTCGTATAATTTCTCGTCCGCTGCAGTAGGTCAGCATCACTTATCAAAGACTGGCCATAGGAAGGGATTATCTCCGTGAGGCTGTCAATCCATGCATCAGACATAATTCGGTCAGGAAAACAGGTGCTCAACACATCCAGCATAATGGAAACAGCCGTCGATGCACCAGGCGATGCGCCTAATAGAGCTGCCATAGAGCCGTCGGGCACAGATACGACCTCAGTACCAAACTTCAGTACGCCACCTTCCTTTTTATCTTTCTTGATGATTTGTACTCGTTGACCAGCGACAAGTAATTCCCAGTCCGCCATGACGGCTTCAGGGTAGTAGACTTGTAACATAGCGAATCGCTCTTCTGGAGACTGAATGACCTGTTCGATCAGATACTTAGTCAAGCCGATGTTATGTATCCCAGCTGAGAGCATTGGCCAGATATTGTGCATCTCAATAGAGAGTGGAAGATCTAATAAGGAGCCTTCTTTTAAGAATTTAGTGGAGAAGCCAGCGTATGGGCCAAAGAGCAGGCTGCGCTCTCCATTCATCATTCTGGTATCTAAGTGAGGCACAGACATGGGAGGATTACCCGTTTCAGCTTTACCATATACCTTGGCTTCGTGCCGGCGGATCACATCAGGATTCGTGCAGCGCAGCCACTGCCCTGATACGGGAAAGCCGCCATAGCCTTTAGCCTCATCTATGTCGGCCATCTCCAAAAGTTTGAGCGCACCACCTCCAGCACCATTGAATAGATAGTCTGCAGTTACCGTATTTTGGTAACCACGACTGAGATCTTTCGCCTCTATTAACCAGCCATCTTTGACTTTTGTGATGTCCTTTACCTCATGGCCTAGATGCAGTTCCACATTGTCTTGTGCTGATAAGTATGCGATCATGCCTCGAGTCAGCTCACCGAAATTTACATCGGTACCGATTGCCATTCTTGTGGTCGCCAGAATATCTGTTGAAGGTCTACCCTCCATCAATAATGGAATAAAATCCTTGATAGCTGCGTGGTCATCTGTGTAGATCATATTCGCAAATAAGGGATATGCCCGCATAGCTTCATACCGTTTCTTCAGGAAGTCTACATTTTCTTCTCCCATGACAAAGCTCATGTGATCTATATCATTTATAAATGATTTACCCAGCGGTAGCATTCCTGTCTCGACTAAATAAGCCCAAAACTGCTTTGATATTTCGAACGATTCACCAATTTTCAGTGCTTTGGTGATATCTACTGTCCCATCCTCGCGCAGTGGTGTATAATTCAGCTCACAAAATGCCGAGTGTCCCGTGCCGGCATTATTCCAAGCATCGGAGCTTTCTGCGCCTACTCTGTCTAACCGCTCATAGATCTGGATGCTGGCGTCAGGAAACAATCGATGCAGGAAGATGCCCATGGTAGCACTCATGATGCCTGCTCCAATGAGCACAATAAGTTGCGGATCTGATTTCGTCAGCATGGTCATTGTTTTGTGCCACTCAAGATATGACTTCCAGCATTTATGTCAGGTAATAAGTGCCTCAGCTCACCGATCAGGGATTTCTGGAATGCATATTCGAGCAGCTATTTAGCACATAGGGCAACTGATTAAAGAGTTTTAAACTAGTCAATGACAAGGGTTTAGGCAGCTGAATTGACAACATATAGATAAAGATTACATGTAATAGCCGTATTCAAAGTCATGGTTTTGAGAGCTGATATAAGCTAAGGTCAGGCGCAGAGATGGTTAAAATGCTGCTTATTTCTCCAGACCTGGATCTCTCTCTAAAAATTCTTCATAGAGTAAGGTGTGTCGACTTTCCAGCGGCACTTTGCGGCCATAGATGAATAAATGGTGTATGTTAGTGTTAGTCTCAAAGGGATCACCATCACTCACGAAGAGATTAGCGATCTTACCCTCTTCCAGGCTACCGAACTGATCTGCCACACCGAAGACTTCAGCAGCTGACAAAGTCACGGAGCGCAAGGCTGCTTCTGTCCCCATGCCATACGCAGCAGCGAAGCCAGCATTGTAAGGTAGATTTCTGACATTTTCATATGAGCTGGTACGCAGGACTACCTTGACACCAGCTTTATGCAGCAGGCCAGGATTAGTGTAGGCGGCATCGTATTTATCTGATTGTCTTCCAGGGATGCTCAGCACGGGACCTATGATCACAGGGAGACTTGCTTTGGCGATGTCAGCTGCGACACGATATCCCTCTGAGACACCTGTTAGTATGGCATTGACATTACTCTTTTCTATCCATTTGAGTGCAGCTTTGATGTCCGCCTCCTTATTAACTTCTATGAGCAAGTGGCGACTACCATTAGCCACCTCGAGCATAGCATCCATAGCCGGGTTATAGCCTTCTAAGACTTTTTTGCGTGAGCCAGCAGCGGAATCAATCTTAGCATAGAGTTTCACTTTTTTCCAAGTATCGTCCAGCGTTTTCATAGCTTTTTCCGATTCTTTTTTGATGTCTTCGTCAGATCTGCGATCCCACCAGCCACGCTTGCCAGTAGCAGGAAAATTGAGGACGACACCCTTAAAATTTGCATGCATCTGATCAGGAGTATAGCCGATTAGATTAATTAATGCGGCAGTACCAGGAAAGCTTCCTCCTGATGGTACCACTAATGCGGTGGTAATCCCATTCACTCTTGTGACTGGTATGCTTACGGCATTAGGATTGACTGCTGTGAGGGCTTCCATATGAGGAATGAAATCACCGATTTCATTGTGATCAGAGGTCAGGCTGACATTACCTACTTCTTGCAGGCCAAGCTTTGTGCCTCCATCGATCATGCCTGGATATATATATTTGCCTGAGCAATCAATTTCCTTCGTATCCGCTGGCAGACTGACATTTTCACCTATGGTTTTGATTTTACCATCGGCTATTAGCAGGTCCCCAGCGAAGGTTCCATCAGATACAGTGACCAGCGTCGCACCTTTTAGCAAAAAGCTACCGCTTTCAGATTTAGCCATCTGCTGAGCTGTTGCCATCTGACTTCCGATAAGGATAGCTACTATAATATATGATATATAATTTTTCATAGTCTTTTGATTCTAATGCTGATCAGTAAATAAATCTTCAAAAACACCTTCCATGCATCTGTGGTGATCGTGAGCGTCTAACTCATAAAAGGAAGGCATATTCTCTTCTGGATCGATATCTAAGCGCATATCCACAGGGTCGGTCTCAATGTCAAATCTGACGATGCCATCTACGATAGTCATCTGTGGAATAGCATAGATAGAGAGAGGGTGTGCACTGAATATGGCCACATCCCCTTCTTTACCCACTTCTATGGAGCCGACTCTGTCATCTATACCGAGCTGTTTAGCAGGATTGATGGTAATGAGTCTTAAAGCTTCATTGTCAGTCAAGCCTCCATATTTTTGAGATTTACCAGCTTCATGATATAGGTGTCTTATCAGTTCTCCGGAGTCAGAATTGATTGAAGTGACTACATTATTTTTCGTTAGAATTGCAGCATTGTATGCAGTAGAATAATATACTTCAAATTTGTATGCCCACCAGTCAGCGAATACCGACGCACTCGCGCCAAATGCTGCCAGTTCTGGAGCTACTTTGAAGCCTTCGTTAACATGCTGAAAGCAGATCTTATCAACACCATAATCTTCCAGTACGTCCATCAGCATCAGTATCTCGTCTGCCCTGTAAGAATGGCAATGTATGATGATCTCCCCACTCAGGATGTCAGCGACGGCCTCTTTTCTGATATCATAGGCTGGTGCTGTTTGGCTATTGCCTGCATTATACTTTTGCCAAGATGTTTCATAATCTTGAGCTTCAGCGAAAGCCTTGCGGAATACCTGCTCGATACCCATTCTTGTCTTAGGTTGTATGCCCTGTCCTTCTCCATGGACACGCATGGGGTTTTCTCCTAGCGCAAACTTAATGGTCCTCGGTGCTCCTTCCATTTTTAGGGCCTCAGGGTCTTCCTCACCGTAGCGGTGCTTGATGGTCTCACACTGACCGCCGATCGCATTAGCTGATCCGTGCATGGCGTGGGAGGTGGTGACTCCTCCAGCTAGTGCTCGGTAAATGGATACGGAATAAGGATTAATCACATCCCCTACGCGCACCTCTGCAGTGACAGGTGCCGTGGCTTCATTCACCACATCAATACCAATGTGGGAGTGAGCATCGATGATGCCTGGCATGACGTACATGCCTTCAGCTTCGACGACTCTGACTTGATCTCCTGCACTGATGCCTGCTCCGATGGATTTGATTTTGCCATTTTGGATTAGCACGTCAGTATTCTCCTTTACACCATCAGTGATAGTGATGACCGTACCATTTTTGATGAGTACATCTTGACTCATGGCACAGTGATTAGCCATTAGGAAGAGGACGACTGTGTATAGTTTATAATTCATCATGTAGTTTATTCATTAGGTGTTGAAATTTTTGAACCAGTCACGGGGGCAGTCATCATACCACCAGCGAGACTTACCGTGCCCTCAAATTCTTCATCAGAAACATCAATGGACATGCTGACTGGCATAGACTGACCATCAATGTCGGTGCTGAAAGAGAAACTTACATTGCTGCCATCTACCTCCACCTCACTGATCTCTATGATATCAGAATCACTATCCATTGAGATCTCTGCGGTGTATGTGTCTTCAGAGGCGATCAGCTTCAATGTACCTTCCACGGGGCTGTCGCCTGGCACATCTACGACATAGTTCCATGTTCCTGCTACCTCAATTGCAGCATTTCCACTTGATTTACTTTTTTTCTTGACTTCTATCTCGTGTTTCTGCCCATCTACAAAGACATACTTAATATTCGCTTTCTCCTTAAAGTAGCTGGTGTCCGAGACTATCATATTTGCCATCTTACCTTTTTCTAAGGTGCCCGTCACAGCACTGATGCCGAGTATCTTGGCAGGATTAGTGGTAAGTGCGGCAAGCGCTGCATCTTCAGAAAGCCCCGCTTCTACCATAGCAAGTATGTTTTTCTTGATGTCAGTTATCTTTACTTTAGTGAATGAAAATCCAAAAGGAACGGATGCTTTTTCAAAAGTGGCAGCTTGTCCTACATAGTCAGCTTGACTACTTTTGATTCTTTTTTGCAAGGTCTTTTTTTCCTCTGACAGTTCTTCTTTCTTTTCTTCAGGCTTTTTTATTTCGTCTGCATCTTTATCTTCCTCCTTTTCATCATTCTTCTTTTTCTTATCCTTCTTAGTAGCTCCCTTAGGAAGATTCATCGCCAAAATAGCCGCAGTGCCGTTAGACTTAAGACGAGGTATTAGCCTCCAGCCTTGCTCTATGTCAATAGCGACCATTTTGAATCCAAGTTCCTTCTGAAGCTGCATGGTTCGATGTAGATCCATCTGCTTAGGGCTGGAGAAGAATACTGGCAATTCTTTATTGACTACAGGATACAGTGCTTTGATCTCTTGGCTGAAAGATGGGCGCTTCATTCCAATAGGAGCCATATTATACTTTTTCTCATGATCTTTAGCTATGTCCGCTTGTCTATACAGTTGCCTCCATGTAGCTAATACCCCAATCGTGGTCGCGGGATATATTCTCGGCGCGCTCTTGAGGGATCCCGACAGTGACATATCTTCCACTAAGATCATATCATCTTCGTTTTCACCACCAAGAAGGATTATTGAGCCCCTTCCCGCCATCATTCTCCCCTTGGGAAGGGTGTGGGCCATTGTAAACCCTTGCTTGCGAAAAGCAGTAATCGAACTGTCATTATACTTCATCGTCTCTCGGATGCTCATCTGAGGCGTGATGCCTGCGATATCATTAGGAGGATCGCTCACTTTGACACCTTCTGGACGTCCTTTGCTTTTTTCCTCTTTAGTAGGAATACCTGCATGAGAAGCAGCAGCTATGAATCCTGCGTAGACGAACATGCTATCTCCGACGATTACTTCTGCATCGATAGGTATATTGACGCTTTTACCCACCTCATGGATTAGGCCATCTTTGATCACTATGGTCCCACCTTCAATAATTAGCCCAGGCTTAACGACAATGTTAGCATTCGTGATGGCGAACGTTGATGTGACATCTGGCACTCCACTCTGACCTAAAGATAGGTCGAGGGCTGATAGGGACAGCAGTAATAATAATAAGAGATGTTTACTCATGAATAGACTTTTACTGAAAGGTAATAATTTCGGCTACCTTATTGTATGCACACTCACAAATAATGAAATTTCGTCTATCGCCGTATAAAAGATTGATTGGGCAGCCTTCAAAAAATTTTTCAAAATGATATGACTACACCCTAGGGTAGGCATTTATAATGACGACTTATAAGTACAAAGCAAATTTTTTAAACCTTAATTTTAAACACACTCTTATGAAAAATCTTATTGCCATCTTCTGCTTACTTTTCTTATTAAGTTCATGTTCTAAGGATGATAACCCCCTCGTTGATGTTAAAATGACAATTTTGGAGTCATCCAAATGGAAGTCAGTATCAGTCACCATGAGTAATATTAACATGCGAACTACAAGAGGAGTCAACTCTCTGCAAAACTTTGATCAGATTACAGCAGAGGCAGCCACCGGCGAAAGCGTAAGCTTCGGACAATATGAGCACTTTGATGTTGCGGACGAAATGACTGAAGTAGCACCTTATTTTATCACGATTAGTGCTACAGATAATAATGATGTAGTACAAGACGTATTTATTGAGCGTTCTACTGGAGAGACCATAACAGTACCGGGTAGTGGAGTGATAATAGCCAACAATGCAGTATATAATTTCGACTTCATCATCGACCCTGACAAAGCATTCGTGGCCTCTGATGACGGATTCAAACTAAGCTATGAAGGATTAGGTTTTGAAGTGAGCGAAATAGTGGATTAATTAACAACAGTGAATCCTGATATGCTATAGCAGTACCTTGTCTAAAATGGCAGGGTACTTTTACTAATAGTCTATCCTTAACTCTACGTTAAAATCCATTGAGAATGTAAAATTGCCTTACAGCGTAATTTTTATACGGCAGTTCTATATTCTTTAAGTGAGCAGTTAAAGTAGTTGACAGCGATAATATACATATCTGGATATAAACTGTAATATGAAAAGCGATAAGGTCGTCTGACAGTAAGTTTAATGACCTCATCCGTGGATAATCAATAAATTTTATGGTTTCACTTTTCAGGACTTGTAACCATGACATAAGATGGAAAATCATTTGTTTATCCTATAAGCATTTGAAAAACTGCTTTAGCGCAAAATTTAAATGCGAAATATACTGATTTTAACCATCATAATTCCGAGGACAAAGGCTTACAGTTTCAATCAACTGGTATTTATAACTTGGATAGCAGAGGTGAACTTATAGAATATTGAGAGTAAATAAGACAATAATGATATTTTTACATAGTCGCAATACAGAGGAGAGTTGTCAACCATATCGAGTCTACCCATAATTAGCTAAACATTGGAAATTACTAAGCGAAAAAAATCAAGTGTACGTCAAAATTTTGTTCAGCCTGTACTGCACGTGAATAGACTAGACGGTATACTGAATGGATCGCGAAAGAAGCCCCGTACTGTTTCGATGGAGAAGAAAGATTATTCGATCTATTTCTTAGTTATCTTGGCACTCACTGTATTAGCATACGTCGGTCTGCATACTTGTTTTAATATCTATTATGAGGATGATAGTTGGACAATGTCTAATTCATATAATCTGGTTAATCTCGGCGTTGATCATGATTTATTATTTTTAGATCAAGACGGGGCATTTACAGGTCAACTGTTTGGCAAATTGTATTTTACGCTAAACGGTTATTTTCTAAACGTAGTTGGCTGGTCTAAAGCGCATATTTTCTTATTTAACTCAGTATTAATATTTGGGGTTGCATGTACATGGTATAATATATTAGGGCGACTCCCGATTATATCGAGCTCAATATCGAAGTTTGTGCCACTAGTCATTCCTCTATTTCCACCATGTTTTTTCGCGGCCCATACCGGCAGGACTGACGCATTTACACTGCTCTTGATGTCAGTGGGATTTCTATTTTTTATCCGCAAAAACTATGTGTTGGCCGGATTTATTGGCGTGTTAGCTATTGAATCACACATTATGGGTGTTGTAGGTCTTTTCTACTACCTGTCATATTTTTTGTACAATCAGATATATGTAGTTCCAAGGCTCACTCCTTCGGCTGCCAGATGGGGTATAGTCAATAACATAATATGGAAAACTACAGCTGGAGCAGCGGCAGGATTAGTCGTATATGCAGCGTTGCATTACGAAGTATTTGACCCTAATTATTTATATCATACTATCAGCTCTAAGACTGACATGGTGTCGCCAGTGAATAATTATATACTTTCCTATTTCACAGATTTCGATTGGTATTATCATATTCCAGAATTTATTTTACTCATCGGAACCACGATTATTTACTGCCGACAGAAGCTGTACCGTGATAATCCGTTTTTATTTATTTTGATGATTGTTCTGTTGTGTTCGACCTTTATCACTAGAAGAGAGAATCGCAATTATTTTATTTATATAACGCCAGCTCTCCTTTTATTTTATTTCCATACCTATCTTTCCATAGGGAAGTTGAAAACTTTTATAACAGGCTTATTACTGATATTAGCAGGTTATTATACAACCATTTATGTTGCACATAATCACTATAAGTTTTCCGAATTTGTAAGCTTTGTGAAGCGACATGCTACTCAAGGAGATTTGCCCATAGTGGGAATGCCGGATGTCTGGTTTGCTGCTATGGATCACACCTTCTTCCCGATTCATAATGAGCGTGACTTTAATAAGATAGAGCTAAGAGAGTTTTACTTAGTAGAGACTGATTACTTAGCTCACCGAAGTAGGGTATATGATCAAGTGAAGAGCAACATCTATCTAAATAACGACTGCCGCACAATAGCAGACTGGGGTACAGACGGAGGACATAAGGCTGCTGTATGTCACTGCAAAGCTAATGGAAAGGAAAAAGTTTCCATAGAGTATCAACCTTATCCTGGATGGAAGAAGGTGGTTCGAAATTTTATACCAGCGTCAATATTTTCTAAATAATCAGACCTGGATGAAATACAAAAACCTTCATACTTATTTAAATCTATTATGCTTCATCTTGACTGGGATCATGGGGCTGTCACAGGAGACACCTACAGGGCGTGTAACGGATGCTGATACTGGTGCAGGTCTGGCCTTTGCGACCTTAAGCTGTAATACTGATCCGAGTGTGGGAGTGACAACCGACATTGATGGATACTACGTATGGCCAAAATCAAGTCAATGTAAAATGATCACTGCTTCATATTTAGGCTACACTTCCAAGTCAGTAGCCGTAGGAGATGCAGGTTCAGCAGAATATAATATCCAGCTTTCTGTAGCAGGCGTACTTATGAATGAAGTACAAATCACAGCAGAAAAAGAAAAGTATGACAAATCTAATCCAGCAGTAGAGCTCATTAAAGACGTCATCTCACAAAGGGAAAATAATAGGCCGAGCAATAGAGAGTACTTAGAATATGATCAGTATACTGCTAAAAGTGTGGCGCTAAATAACGTAACAAAGGAATCATTTAAACAAGGCCTATTTAGCCGTCTGGACTTCTTGGATCAATACATAGATACCTTAGCTGACGGTAATCAGATTCTCTCTCTCTATCTAAAAGAGAAGGTGACTCACTACACTTATGCTCAAGGCCAAAAGGATAAATCCAAAGTGATAAACGAGCAAAAGACTGAATTGGATCTCAGGTATTTCGATCAAAACATAGAACAGATATTAGATTATTTGATTCAGGAAGTCAATGCTTATGATGACAAGTTATTTCTGGTCAGCAAAAGTTTTCAAAATCCAATCAGCACAGCAGGACTAAATATGTACCGCTATTATATCAAAGACACCATAACAACCTCAACGGATACGATCATACAATTATATACGACCACGGCTAATAAAAAAGACATCGGATTTACTGGTGACATCTACATCAATGTAGCAGACAGAGCGATCCAAAAAATAGACTATAAACTGGACGAGCGAGCTAAGCTCAATTTTGCATCAGATCTGACGCTACAACAGCAATACAAGCAAGTCGAAGGGCATTGGATCCCCGAGCAAAGCGCTCTCCAAGCATTATTTACTTTTATGGATATTGGCGATGGCGTCATAGGTAGCAGTAGAGTCATCAATACTGCATTCCAGCTACATCGACCTACACCTGTATCAAAGGAGGTGGAGATGATGAGTCCTAGTCTCAGTGACCCTGAGCAAGAAGAAGGAGAATTCTGGATAAAATATCGGCAGATGACTGACGGCAATGAGGCTCAGGTGTTTGAGATGATTGATTCGCTTAATGCTAATCCTAAGTTTTCAGTATATAAAAAAGTTTCTGAAGCTTTAGTCACGGGGTATCTGGATTTAGGTCTTTACGAGATAGGCACCTTAGGCTCGACGTATTCATTTAATCCAATAGAAGGATCAAGGCTCCAATTCGGAGGTAGAAGCACCAATAAGTTATCTAAAAAAATAGAATTCCGAGGTTATATGGCCTATGGCTTAGGTGATCAGCGCCTGAAGTATCGTGCCGGCCTACTATATTCATTTAATGATGATTTTGACAGAAACCCTGTAAACGCTATCAGGTTTACTTTTGGCAGAGATCAGTATGCACTAGGCACTGAGCTTAAGACGGCTTACCAACGAAATATTTTGACTTCATTTATCAGAGGAAATAACCGACTGTTTGTCCAGTCCAAATATTATCAACTTACTTATGACAGGGATTTTGACTTTAATCTAAGGATCATAGCTACTGCAGAGTACAATAGCCAGTCTGGCCGTGGTGATCTTTCATTTAATTACTCCACTGAAGATGACCCACCTCTGCTGAATCGGCCAATCAATACTGCGGTATTGAAGACTCACTTACGATGGGCTCCACAGGAAAAGTACATTCAGATCCAAGATAAGCGCACTCCAATCCATAGCAAGTATCCTATATTTGAATTAGAGTTAGAGCAAGCTATCCCCAACATAATGGCTGCTGAGACGAAGTACACCAGAGTTGAACTATTGATTTTCAAAAGAATGTATGCTTCTAAATATGGATACTCCGACTTTCTAATTGAAGGCGGTAAGTTTTGGGGCGAGGGCATTCCCTATCATTTATTATTCATTCCCCGAGGAAATCAAACATACTTCTACAAGCATCGAAATTTTAACATGATTGACTTCTTTGAATATGTAACTGATAGTTATGTCAGCATTAATTACAGGCATTATTTTGATGGCTTTATAATGAATCGCATTCCATTGATCAATAAGTTCGGACTGCGGTCGGTGGTGACAATGAAAGCTTTGTGGGGCACTTTATCCGATGACAATAATCCGACGCTACGTAAGGGTATTATCCAGTTTCCTGAAGGCATTGGAACGGAGGATTTTACGCTTGACGAAACTCCTTACGTGGAGGGCAGTATCGGTATCAGTAATATCTTCAAAGTGTTGCGTGTGGACCTTCTGAAGCGCTTCACTTATTTAGATAGCAGTTCAGTACCAAGTTTATTTGGGAAAAGGGGCTTGGCAGTGATGTTCAAATTTGAGATGAGCTTTTAGGGCAATTAATAAAGCTTGAAGAGAATAGGATCATGCCCCAATTAAGGTAAAGCTCATATCTGGCTTAGAACCGACACCACTTAGAGATTAGACGATGGTAGATGTATCTTAATTTAAAACTATTCATAACTGAAAGTAATTATAAGAAGGATACTATGATTCGGATAAAAGCTTATACGTGAATAGAGAGAAAGTAATACACCTCAGACCAGAAATATCTAACATCTTGGATCATCGTGACAGCCATGAAATGGAGCAATATCAGTCCGATGTATTACGTCCAATAGCCAAATTTCAGAATGAGATAATTCTACGTGGCTTCGATGCCTATCTGAAAAAATACCACCTAAAGCTAGAAGGAAAATCGATCAAGGATCAGGAGGAGATCATTTCTAAAGCTATGAAAACGAATAAGGAGCTCAGATGTTTCTATCAAGGTATGCTGGCTGGACTTATGACGACGGCCGAGTTTGAATTCTACGTATCTCGCCGAGCTGAGGTGCATAAACGGATGACCTCACTGCTGATTCAACGGATAACTTCTCAGATCATATTAAAAGTCGACTAGTTGTAAACACACTACATATTATAAAATTTAGTAATTTGTAAGTTTATTGTAAATCAGGCTTATGTCTTCTGAAAAGAAGAATTCAAAACGTAATCAAAAAGTCAAGATAAAGCTGAGCATTGATGCAAAAGCTACTGGTACTTGGTCAAATCGCAATATTTGGTTGGTCCGCCTAAGCATCATGCTCTTTGCTGTGGTCCTCTATGCGAATACACTGACACACGACTATGTGCAGGATGATGCGATTGTGATCTATGACAACATGTTCGTGACCCAAGGCTTTGCAGGTATCCCAGGATTATTACAGTATGATACCTTCTATGGATTCTTCAAAGAAGAGGGAAAAGCGAATCTAGTATCTGGTGGAAGATACCGCCCGCTGACTCCTGTGATGTTTGCAGTAGGTTGGCAAATCTTTGGTCACAATCCATTGTTAGGGCACTTGTGGAATATGCTACTCTATGGGCTTATAGGCATCCTGATATATGAGATAATCAGCCGATTTCAGCGCAGCACTGACGATATGAGACTCATCGGATGGCTAGCAGCTCTGTTCTTTATAGCTCACCCCGTGCATACTGAGGTAGTCGCTAATATCAAAGGCAGAGATGAGATCATGGCACTGCTAGGTAGTCTATTGTGCCTGTACGCTGTCATGAGAAGCATGAGGTCCAGTAACATCATTTGGCTCTGTACTGCCGCACTATCACTCTTCCTAGCAAGCGCCTCTAAAGAGAATGCAGTCACTTTTGTAGCAGTAATCCCACTGACTGTATGGTATTTCGGTGACTCCACTACAAGACTAAAGAGCAGTCTGACTGCTGCAATAGCGCCGCTGTTGGGTGTAATTGCATTTATCATAATCAGGTCCAGCGTGTTAGGATTAGAGTTTGGAGCCGCCCCTTCGGAGCTGATGAATAACCCCTTTATAAAGTTAGTCAATGGACAATATGTGCCATTCGATATAGAGGAGAAGCTGGCAACTATCATATTTACATTAGGTAAGTACATCCAGCTGCTTTTCTTTCCGCACCCCCTTACTCATGACTATTATCCTCGCCATATAGAGATTATGTCATTTGGTGATACGACGGTTTGGCTAAGCATCATTATGTATGCAGTACTGGCTTATTTCGCTCTGCGTGGACTCCGCGACAGAAGTATTTTGAGTTATTGCATTATATTTTTTATCCTGACTATTTCGATTGTCTCTAATATTATATTTCCTATCGGTACTAATATGTCAGAGCGTTTCCTATTTATGCCATCGGTAGGTTTTGCTTTTTTATCAGCTTACGTGTTAGCTAAGATAAAAAATAGACAAGCATTATTTTTCAGTTTAGCTGGGTTAGTGCTGTTGTTATTTTCTATCAAGACGATCTCTCGAAATCAGGCGTGGTCATCCGATTACAATCTTTTTCAGACGGATAAACACACTTCAAAAAATAGCGCCAAGTTAAATAATGCTGTAGCTGGGGCCCTGTCCACTGCCGCTTTCAATGAGCCAGATGAGCTAACCAAAACCTTAATGCTGCAAGAGGCTGTGGCGCGTGCGCAGAAGGCCATAGAAATACATCCATACTATAAAAATGCCTATCTCCTGAAAGCTAATTCACATCATTATCTTAAAGAATATGAGAAGGCAGCGACAGCCTATGAGCAAGCGTTGAGAATAGACCCAGGTTATGATGAGGCCATTAAAAATGCCGCAATTAATGACCGAGAACTAGGTAGGTATTATGGTCAGGTAGAAAATAATCTATCAAAGTCGATCGATTACTTAAAACGATCACTTCAAGTCATGCCTGATGATTATGAAGCGAATCGGCTGATTGGCACGGCGTATGGCTTTTCTGGAGAGGTGACTCAAAGCATTAAATATTTCTCAAAGGCTGTCAACCTCAAACCAAAAGTAGCCGGTGCTTATGTTAACTTAGGAAAAGCATACATGAACGATGGCAGATCAGAAGAGGCACAAATACAATTTAGCAAAGCAAAAGAAATAGATCCTAATGTCCGTATTGAATAAATTAAGCATCATCAGCATCTGTATGTGCCTGTCTCTGAACCTTAGTGCTCAGGACAAGTCAAGCTGGGTCAATCAGAAGCTCAACTCGATGAGCTTAGATGAGAAAATAGGTCAGCTCTTCATCATCAGAGCACACTCTAATTTAGGGGCGGATCACGTAGCCCAAGTGAAGAAGGAAATTAAAGACTACCATGTAGGAGGCCTCTGTTTTTTTCAAGGCAGTCCTGACAAGCAGGTCCAACTAACGAATGACTACCAGAAATTAGCAGCAACAGGTCTACTGATCAGCATCGATGGAGAGTGGGGACTGGGTATGAGATTTCCTGCTAATACCATCAGCTACCCCAGACAGCTGATGTTGGGCGCTATACAAGACAATCAGTTGATCTATGACATGGGCAGACAGGTGGGAAAAGAGATGAAGCGCGTCGGCATTCATTTTAATTATGCCCCAGTGGTAGATGTTAATAACAACCCAGAAAATCCAGTGATCAATAATCGATCTTTTGGAGAAAATAGCATAGAAGTAGCCGCCAAAGCTTACCACTATATGAAGGGGATGCAGGACGAAGGCATTATCTGTAGTGCCAAGCACTTTCCTGGTCACGGAGATACTGCTGTGGATTCGCACCATGATCTACCTATTATCAGTCATGATCGAGCCAGGCTGGATAGCATCGAATTACTACCTTTCAAGAGTTTAATAGACCAAGGAGTGGATGCGATCATGGTCGCTCACCTCCAGATCTCCGCACTGGACGATCGACCTAACCGACCTGCTACCTTATCAAAACCCATCATCACAGATCTGTTGAGAAGGGAGCTAGGCTTTCAAGGTATTGTAATCACTGATGCCATGGAAATGAAAGGGGTCACCAAGCACTACAAAAATGGCACGGCGGAGGTTGAAGCATTTAAAGCAGGAAATGATATTATACTACTTCCTGAAGACATGGGCAAAGCATTTTCAGCGATGAAGTCAGCCGTTGCCACTGGAGAGATTAGCGAATCACAAATAAATGCCAGCGTTGTGAGAATACTCTCGAGTAAATATGATTTAGGGCTGCATCGACCTCAATACATTCCGAATCTCAAACAAGTCATATCAGATGTTAACAGTGCTGCAGGGAGAGCACTACAAGCTAGATTGATTGAAAAATCATTGACGCTGGTAAGAAACGACCAGTCTGCTATACCGATTACAAACGCGCAAAATAAAAAAATTGCCTGTTTACATTTAGGTAGCCAGTCCAAATCAGTATTTCAGAATAGAATCGATAGCTATGCTCAGGTGACGCATTACACGATGCGGCAGCAGAGTCTGACTGATCAGGTGGAGAGCCTAAAGCGTAAAATGGTGGACTTTGACCAGATCATTGTCAGCATTGAGGATATGAGCAAATATGCGAGTAAGAACTTTGGTTTAGTTAAGTCTACCGTAAATTTAATCAATGCTCTCTCTGGGGCAGACAAAGAGGTCATCCTGACGATTTTTGGCAGCCCTTATGCGTTGAAGTATTTTGAGAGCGTACCACAAATCTTAGTAGCCTACGAGGATAATGCTGTGGCACAAGACAAAGCTGCTCAAGCGATATTTGGAGCCTACGAAATAGATGGGAGGCTGCCAGTGACGGCGTCAGCGGGATTTCCAGAGGGGCTGGGCTTATACTCACCTAATTTGCAAGTACTCGGATATGCCATGCCAGAAGAAGTAGGCTTATCATCAGATAGCTTAGCAGCTATTGATACGATTGTTGCAGAAATGATCAAATCGAAAGCTGCGCCTGGTTGTCAGGTTCTCATAGCTAAGGACGGTAAGATTGTAATGCACAAGAGCTACGGTCATCACACATACAGAAAGAAGCAAAAAGTAAAACCAGATGACATATATGATTTGGCCTCGGTGACCAAGATTATGGCTTCTACGATTTCAATTATGAAGTTATATGAAGAGCAGAAATTCAATATTTACTTTCCGATCAGAAAGTATATTGCTGAAGCTGATACTAGTAACAAAGCGAATATCATCATCGAAGACATGCTGGCTCACCATGCTGGTTTAGCTGGTTGGATCCCTTTCTACAGACATACTTTAATACCAAATGTGAGGGCGCCTAAGGTCGATCCTAATTATTATCAACGTAGCACCTCAGATTTATTTGATATCAAGGTTATAGATAATTTATTCTTGAGGACAGACTATAGAGATTCTATCTGGTCACGTATTTTAGGCAGCAAGCTTAGGGAAAAGAGGAATTACCGCTACAGCGATCTCGCTTTTTACATCATGCATGAAGCTGTGCGCAATGTGACTGGTCAAGCCCTCAATGAATACGCCGATGATCAGTACTACACCCCGCTCGGTCTCAGAACGACGGGTTATAATCCGCTGGACCGATTTCATACGAAAAGAATTCCGCCAACTGAAAAGGACAATTATTTCAGAGGAAAAGTGGTGGATGGATATGTCCATGACATGGGAGCTGCTATGTTAGGTGGAGTCAGTGGGCACGCAGGTTTATTTTCCGATAGTCATGATTTAGCAGTATTGTCGCAGATGCTCTTAAATGGTGGGAGCTATGGCGGGCGTCAATATTTAAAACCTAAAACGGTCACTCAATTCACTAAGCGATTTCACAGGTCCACGAGGCGTGGTATCGGTTTCGATATGAAGGAACTAGATGAATCTCGCAAATTAAATATGTCAGAGAAAGCTCCAGCATCTACCTTCGGTCACCTTGGTTTCACAGGCACTTGTGTGTGGATGGACCCAGAGCATGACATCACCTATATATTCTTGTCCAATCGCACCTATCCCTCGATGAATAATAATAAGTTTGGAAGAAATGAGTACCGCCCCAGAATTCAAACAGTGATATATGACGCATTTATGGACAAAAGTAGAGTATCACATGGGACAGAGATTAACTAACTATTGGGTGTCTTCGACAATCTTCGGGATGTTCAGAAGAGTCTGATGATTGATGATGAATCTCGTCAGCTTATAAGAGTATTATCCAGGCATATTCAGAAATAATCATATTTAGGTGTGATATCTTGGTAGCCCAGTACGAAGTACTGGGACAGATAGTGGAGAGAGGCATTGGTCGGCGAGATTTTTGATAAAATCATGACAACCAATTTTACTGTGTCCCCGTTTTTCTTTGAGAATTAATTATCACAGTGTAACAGTTCCATACATATGATCAAAACAGCATAATTGACAATCTCTAAGCGATTAATTATCAATCATTTAGAGTTTTCAATTTGAAGCATCAGGTTCTTCTAAACATGCCCTTTGATAAAGCTTAGACAATTAACATCATTGAGATAAATAAATTAAGTGGCGAGCTTAATCCAAATGAAATTTATGTAAGGTCTAATTGATTTTCTCTGACCCGCACTACCCCAACAATCATTAATAACATACTTAGAGATATTAATCCCCATTCTCCCATAGTTGGAATCGCATTTCTAATCATAGGCCTTAGTATCCTTTGACAGTATTGCTCCAACACAGCATTAAAAGCAGCAAAATCATCGGCGAACTCAGCTGTGCCGCCTCCAAATGGAAAAGGACTATAGAATGTTAAGACTGACATTTGATCAATAACGATCACGCCAAATTCATTGATGCCAGCAGCTTGGATTGTACTGACCGCAGTAGAAAAATTAGTTCCAGATGAAGTTTCGCCATCGGTCGCTAATACAACTACTTTATTGGAACCAGGTGTGCCGTTATTTAGAATTTCATTAGCTGCCTCGATAATACCATCTCCAGAGTTTGTGAGTCCTGATATTTGATTGATCCCATTAATTGAGGCTGTGATGGCTCCGATATCTGTGGTAGCTTCGATCAACGTATAAGGGATATGTATTGTAGTCGTATTTGAAGCATACTGGATAAGTGAGAAACCTACAGAGCCATCGCGCGGCATATTATTGACGCAATTAGCTATGGCATCTTTTTGTAGTTGGAATTCAGCATTATTAATGCTTCCTGAGCCATTTATAGCTATCGCTAAATCTGTCTGAGCAGATAAAATAATAGATGATAAAAGCAGAAACATAAGAGTTGTTAACCTCATGGTTGAAGAGTTTAGTTGTTAAAAATTTTAAAGCTGGAGAAACTTCAATAGTAGTTCAACCGCTAAGGTAATATTAAAACAGCTAATTTCTAATAAAGCAAAGCTAAAATATTTGACATGTGAGTGCTTTACAGCACGCTTGAAGAGAGTAAATATGTATGGTAAAGAAGATAAGTCTCTTATACTTTTATAAGAATTTAATATGTAGGTATAAAATTTTAAGAAATACGATTACAAATCTAACATCACTGTCTGTTCGAGCACAGTTGTAGAGCTACCTCCTACAAATACCGTAAATGTACCAGGCTCAAAAATCATCCTCCCTGAATTATCATAATAACTCAAATCAGATTCGTTCAGCGTAAAATGAATGTTTTTGGATTCACCCGCTAAGATCATCACCTTTTCAAAAGCTTTTAATTCCTTTACTGGTCGGGTGACTTGAGCAACATGGTCTCTAAGATAGAGCTGGACGATTTCTTCTCCTGAGACATCGCTGCTGTTACTCACGGATACTGTCTATTGACACAAGTATCTAAAAGTTAAAATTTTTTGGTTAAATAAACTCGTTAAACTAATCAAAACGAAAATTTGATATTCTTAACGACTTTCGCATACTTCGCCTTAAGGCCCAATCTGAGATAATCACTTCATTCTAAAATCATCATTATGAAAATCGGATATTAGAATGAGTGGTACTCAGCGAAAGCTGAGCATACAAGCAAGTAAATCTTGCTTGTAAATGAATGAACTGATTCATCAGAATCAGCTTGTAAAAGTAATCATTAGTCCATCCCATCCTTGACACGGAGGTCAAGGTTTCTTCCTTATAAAGATGCATTTAGCATCTTCATTTTCGATAAGTCGAAATCAGTTATTCCTCTCAGGGGCTAAAAAGGAACGTCCAGAACTCAATAGCTTTTATCGCAGATCCGGGACGGTGATCAGCTGGTGATAGATAAGCTTAGTCGACTTGGTAGATCTCTCAAGGATCTGATACAGATCGTCTCTGTCCGCCAGCTGGCGGACGAGGCGTAACCTTCATCTCCCTTAAAGATGCGATTGATACTTCTTCTGCTTCTGGGCGGGTGCGGCCCACTCTTGACGCGGAGGTCAAAATTCCTTCATTGAATGTACATTTGGTACATTCACTACGGTGTAGCTCATTCAGTCTTACATCTTTGCATCACTGGCAGAGTTTGAAAGAGATCTGATATCAGAGCGGACGAAGGCTGGATTGGCTTCAGCTAAAGCCAGGGGCAGAATGGGTGGTCGACCGAAAGGGCTATCTCTGGAAGCGCAGAACACAGCGATGGCCGCTGAGACACTTTATAATGATGGTAATCATTCTGTCAAAGCGATTTGTGATCAGCTGAGTATCAGCAAGCCTACGCTTTATAATTATTTGAGGTGGCGGGAGGTGAAGTGATGATTAATCTTCTATACTAAACGAGCCTGAATCTATTGCTGCTGTAAATTGATCTAAGCTTTCATATAATTTTCTGACTGAATATGGATCATGAATCATTGAATATATGTGTTTCTCATTATCCATGGAAAGGTAGTTACCATCTTTGTAATCTTTAATCACATAGTACTCCTCACTATCTAAGTCAATAGTGAACGAGGAGTCAATATCCAATTTATCAACGATATGTTGAGGCATATTTTCTATAAGATCGCGTATTCTATTTTTAGATGAATCATCAAAGTGCTTTTCTTTAATACTACTGATTTCAATATTTTCTAAGTCCAAATTATCGTATTCTGTGCCAACTCTGAATCCAGCTAATATCCCTTGCATGATATGCAACTCTATAAAATCATAGCTCTTTAATTCTTTATTCCATACTTTGATGTCTTTCAAAATAAATAGGGTAGGTAGAGATTTCTTAATGTACTGTCCTTCGAGGTCTGCATTAAGTACTAATCTATAAGTTCCATCGTCTCCTAATTCATTCTTTTTTTTGTTGAGAATAAAATTCTCATTTATCTGATCATATAAGTATGAATATTTAGAAGGTAGCTTAGTTATAATGCACCTTAAAAAATGGTAGTCAATATTTTTGATGTCAGTATTTTTTTTTAGTAATGAGATTTTAATAGACTTTTAAGATTTCAATATCTCTGCATATAATTTGTATACCCTCCATATCCTTATTGTCATGTAATAATCCCCTGATATATGAACTACAAAGAACAACATGATAAATTTCACTTTCGACTTCTAATACTCCTAATCTGTTCTTCCATCGCAGCGTCTCTTCAGATGAATGATCAAGGAATACTTCGTAAATATCTACAGGTTCAATTAATGTAATACCTGTTCCTAAGCTTTCAAATTCAAATTTTAATACCCCTTTAAAAATTATTCTCCATAATGAATGCCCATAATAATCACACTCCAAATCAATCTCTAAAACTGATAAATCCTTATTAAAATTTACATTTTTTAAAAAGCTGTCATGGAAGATTCTTTCATTCGTCTTTAAAGATCTTATACTTGGTTCTTTCATTGGCGTTTACTATTCGGTTACAAGCTAATGATTAGAATAGTTATCAAATTTTTCAAAACTCATAGATGATGCCCAAAGTTCTATTATCTGACCATCGACAAAATCGATATAAAAATAGCCAGATCCCTCAGAATTAACTTCAACTAAGCTATTTACGATAGTCGTTTTACCTCTATATATGTTATCTATTGTCCAATGGCTAACGTCTTTAACATTTGATACATCGAAAGCACAAACTGTAACATCATAAAAACTTATCAGAATTGTGAACTTATCAATGAGATTCAAAAAATTAAGCACTAATTTTTCATTACTAAAAGTGATATCAACACAATCAAAATCATTATGAAAATCTAAATATTTACTTGATATATCACTTTGGCTTAGATTATCAAATAATGGTATGTCTATTAAATCTATCATAGTTTAAAGGGAATTACTTTATCCAGTAGTGGCAAAGAATCAGAAAATATACTCTTCTCTTAACTCTTAACTATAATTTCCTACCCAAATTAATCTTATGTTATTGAGGTTTCGAGTCGATTATCTGGATTTACTAATTCAAGGTTTGAGTACTTATTATCAACTGTATTAACTGATATATTCAATATCCCTCTGTGCAACTCTATACTTAATATCATACTAAATATTCTTAGATTACTTTCTAATGATTCGAATTGATCTTGTCCATATAACTTACTTTTAGCCTATTCCAGTTGTTTATTATCAAAATGCACGAAGTAGGTATAAAAACGCCGTCTCGATAATATTCTTCGAATTCAAGGTCAATATAGTTTTGATCAGATCGGTAACAAAACTTGTTATTTACTTCATCCTCAAATGAAAAGTCTATTTTCATGAGATCTATTTTGTTAGGTACAGCTTAATCCTCAGATATATTAATAAAAGACGCCCTGTATTAATCAATGCAAAAGCACTATTTTATGATATAGATCTTCTTCTGTTAAATTAGATTCTATGCCATTGAGTCTTTATAAGCATCTGGAATTTGAAGTAACTGGTTTTCAAAATTCCAATCAGAAGGCTTACTATTCTTTTCGTACCAATTCAAATTATCATTTAACCATTTCTTTCTGTATATAATTGTAGATTCTACAGTATAATCTTCGTTACCGAATTCAACGCCACAACAAGGACATATTTCATATGTAGGAGACTTACCATCATCTCCCCAAGGCTTATCAGCCGTATAAAGTCCGCAAACTCTACAATTATATTCGTTTAATTTTTTCATTAGTTTACTTATTGTCTTAACCAATATTGTAATCTATCAGTTGGTTTAAACATGGTTTTTGGTATTCTATTTGAATTCATAACTCCAAATGTATTAGATTTTGAATGATATTTAAGAATATCTCCATTAGACCTAACTTTTGTCATAGTTCCTTTAGGAGAGTTTGTAAGAAATTTTCTTGCACCTTCGACATATTGTTTGGCATTATTAAATTTGGGGAAATCAGAACTATGTTTCGTCCAATGACTATATGCGTTTCGAACTGCGGATTTTGATCGAGTTGCTGTCCAAATGCCTCTACCTCCACCCACTATTTTACCTCCAATTCCAAGGGATGCCATCATTGCACCTCCTTCAGCTACTCCACCAACTGTCCATGCTAATGCATTGCTTGTGATCCCATCAATTCCACCCATTCGAGCATAGAATTTATAATGATTTCTGAAGCTAGTACTAATATCATTAATTCTAAAAGCTGAATTATCATGTATCCAATAGCCTCTGTTTGTTTGAAACATTGTCCCCTTATCTATATCTCCTGATATATTGACATGTTCTGTGAGTGTGCTCTGACTCATATCCAAAGACTGTTCTACAAATCCATAACCATCAGGTACTAGTGGTTTCTGGTTATAAAAAGAGCCTCCATTAAAGAAGTGCGAACTTCCAGAAGGAATAGATTGTATCGCGACATTAACAGCTGTAGCAGATCCAACTGTTGCAGCAGCGGCTATGCCAGTAGTTGCTGCTGCAACAGTAACAGTAGGAAGCATAGTACCTGCATATGTCTTCAAAAATGGGATAAGCCATGGACCTATGATATCACCATCAGGATCAGTATAGTTAATAGGGTTAGTTCCCATAGCACAATAAGGTGACATAGACATCATCGCCTCCGCTTTCGGATCTACCCCACCCCAATTACCATAAGATGCATGTAACTGGCCATGCTCCAGTCAAGACCGAAGTCACCTACATAGTCTATACCATTAAACTGGTATTTATCTTCCAGATTGGTTGTCAGGCTTTTATCGTATGACATCCCGTAGGGATGATAGTCTTGACGTTGGGTAATGGTAAGATTGTTTCGATTAGTTCCGTGATAGACCATCCTTAAATTACCAAGGTGATCCTTAATCTCATAATCATATCTCCAAGACTCTGGCGCATCTAAAGTAGATCCGATATGTGCTAAGAAGGTAGCGCCAGGCTTCACCTCAAATCCTTCTTTCATCTCTACGCATTCTTCACCTTCATAGTCGGTATCATTGACGATGATGTTTCCGATTGACTCAATTACCTTTGCATCAAAGTCTCCATCTCTGGACTGCTGGTGATCTAAGAATAAATAACATAATGCATTCTCTAAGCCCTCATTGACAATCCTACCTTCCTTGTGCATTACTGCATAGACCACATCATTGATAAACTCAAAAGAACCGAGATAGTCATGCTTTTGTAATAGATTATTATTACTGTCATAGAGGCCTTTGCGCCACAAGCTGCCCTGAGCATCATAGGCCATTCTGATAGTCCTCCCATCGTCCCATCTGATCTCATCGGGTAAGTCTAAATGGTTGTAGAGTATCGTGATCCCTTTCTGTGGATCTCTCATTAGATTGCCATTCTCATCATACTTATAATCCTGACCATTTACTTTCCGATAGCCTAAGCTGCTATCACCGCCGTCACTTATCTTGTCTATCTGGTTAGGTGAGCTAGACTTGAATTGATAAGTCAAAGTATCGATCACTGCCCCTGCCTCACGTCTGGATAAGCCTATTATATTGCCTCTTTCATCATAACTGTAAAAGGAATTGTATTCATCATTCTTTGAATAGTGCTTCTCTAATCGATCTAAATAATCATATTGATAATTATGTTCTTGAAAACCATTAACGTCATCAGCCCATTGAATGTAATTAATGTCACCGTTATACCTTGGAGTTAGAGTTTCACTTGTCTGATTAAAAGGTGACTGCCAATAGGATAAAGAATAGCCGTATAAATCTCTATCATTTATATTATTACCTCCATTGACTCTATGTAATAGCCGATTTTTAAAATAATCATATTCTGCTTTCTGTAAGTATGTGCTGGTATTACCGCCTTGGTATTTAATCGAAATCTGATCTTTTTCTGTATAGGTAAGTGCGCATGTCTGCACATTGGATTCTGTATCTAAGTCAACATATGAGCTTATGATGCGGCCGTCAGTGTCTATGCCATCACTGAAGGTGACTGTACGCTCTGTGACTGGACTATTATCATGTCTGATTTTTTCTGTTCTTCTCACAATGTTACTGGCACCATCATATGCTAGTGTGACTCGGTCATTTTTCTGGCCATCTGATGTTATATAATTGGCTGAATCGCTGTAGTGTAGTCTGCCACAATTGTCGTAATTATTAGATCGATTAATCCATGCAGTAGAATTGATCATTCTGACATTGTTTGCATTGAGCTTACCCTTGCCAGTGCCTGTGCTATAATAAGACCTGGAAGATAGTGTTGTGGTAATCGAACCATTACTATTGCCAAATCCACTATCTAACTCTCGGCCATAACTATCATAGCGATAGGCATACCACTTACCTAAAGGGCGAGATAATAGATGATTGTCTTGTTGTGCGATGACTAAGTCTCGATTGTCATATCTATACTTTATGTCTCCTTTACCAGGAATAGATTTGGATAACACTTTATCTTCTGCATCATAATTATAACTGAAATTAAGACCGGCAGATCCTACGCTTGATCCAGGAGGGATTACCTCTGTCAATCTATTTTTATTATCGTATTCGTACAGCGTTGTGATTTGATCTGTTCCATCTGTTCTAATGTCTGAGATTCTTCTGCCTCTAACATCAGAATAACTAATGGCCTGATTGCCATTGCCATCTGTGATAGAACGATGGAATAGTGATTCTATAGGATATATCGTGCCGTCCGCACCAGTTACATTATTGGCATTAGTGCCGTAAGCATGATTGGAAGTCGTTACACCATTCCAAGCAGGCGGTAGTATAGATAAAGGTCTATTCAGTGGAGAGTTTTCATAATTCTTAATGGTATGATCTCTGCCTGATAAGCTAGTGACATAGTGGGTTGAGACATTAGATTCAAATGGCTCATAGGTAGTACTGACTCTACCCTGATTGTCATAAGCAACAGCTGACACTTGATCTTGCCCGCTGAAAGACTGATCAATCCCAATAGACTGTACTGTCCGTCCTAATCCATCCATATATTGACGCGATTCTAATGTTGTCAGATTGCTTAGATTGAGCGGGTCAGCGTTAAATGTCTCCACCTGCTTAGTGTAGGGTCTTGTCTGATTGATTTCATAGTCATAAGTAACCAGAGCCCCAGTACACAATGTTTCTGTCTTAAGTCTAATCAGATCGTCATATGTATACATGACCTGTGTACCGTCGACGGCTGTCTGAGTAGTGAGTAGTCTTGAGCCATTAGAACTCTGCGCAGCACCATCACCTGAGTACTCATATTCTTTGCATAGCGTACCGATACATGATTCCTTTAATGTATGATTGGGGTGATAGTCGAATGTGTGACTTTCTTGGCTTCCTGCAGGTGTCATCTTAGTGAGGAGACCAGCAGGACCGTATGCATCAAACTTTATATCATCCGTGATGGTAGAACTACCAAATGTATGTATCGAGCGATCTATGAAGAGCCGGGAATGAGATCCAAACATTCCATATATTTTCCTTGATTCATGATATTTAACTCCATTAATTTGTGCTTCTACTTTCCATGGAATGAGCATATTCCGACTTGACAGATAGGAACGATTTAGACCCGGAGCCATATCAAATGTATAGCTTATATCTTGGCGACTGATTTGGTTATTTGCTTCGTCAAATACTTCAGAAATTTCTGCTTCATTTTGCTTAGAAAAATCATATGTAAATTCAGTCCTTGTCTTTATTCCTTCTTGATAGCTTACGATAGAGTCAGGGCGATAGATACCTGCATTGACTGAATATGCAGTTGCCTGTCTTCTGACTTGGCCAATACCAGGATTGTGCCTCAGATAAGCATACATAAAGATGCTTAAGTCTTCCGTATTGTCAGCATCATTAAGATAGATCACTTCCCTTGATAACTCTGTAGCAGGTGATTCTAAAAATACGCTTGTTGATGATGGAGTGCCAACATACTGACGTGGGCGATCTGGCACAATTGGCAATTCTATTTCTGCTGGAAGTATACTAGCATCAGTATAAAAATCGACTCGTTTAGATCCGTTCCCATTATAATCGACAAGTACACTTTCATACCCAATGTGATACCCCTCAAAGCTTCTAATATTAGCTATACTATTACTGGATGTCATATCAAGGTTCTGAAACTCATATCCATATTGTGGCTTCCTATAGAGCTTCCCACTACTCTTGGTGATGTCTGACTTTTTATTATAAGAATATGATCTGCTGATGACGTTGCCATTATTATCATCCGTCTGCTGTGATATGAGTCTAAGCCCGCCTGTACTTCTATTGGATCCAACAGTACTAACCGTCTTAAATATTTCAGCCGATGATCCTGATACATCCAATGTAAAAGTGTATGTACCTGCCTGTAGTCCACTATTGTTAAGAAGTAATATATCTGTGGCAAATGGATCGTCTGTAGCTACACTCATAGTCGCTACTTCTTGGCCACTACTATTTCTTATACTGAGATTTGAATAAGTTGTTTTTGCAATACAGCTGTTTACATACTGTAATGTTAAGTAGCCATCATCAATATCAGTTTGAGTCAAAGTGATCGAAGACGAAGATGATGTAGAACTTAATAATGTACAATCATTATTATCAATAGGACCTTGGACTGATGACCCTGTTTGATTAAAAGTATCATCAAAATAGAAATTCATCCCATAATTGTAATCAGTATGCCCTCCTGTCGCAAATATTACTTTGGTCAAAACACCTTTAGACAATCCAGAGAAGTAGCTATTTCGATCAATATTAGCGTCACCACCCATAAATGGAGTAAAAAACTGAGGCGCTATATCCGGCTCGTCATTATTATTTATCTTACCATTATAATAACCAAAGTGATCTATTGCATGGCTTAGCTGATTAGGGAAAAAATTGTCTGTGTCATCATTATATTCGAATTGATATAGAGGACTGATTGATTCTGATGAAGAGGTTAAATTAATTTGATTTAGCTTTAATCTTCTTGCCGTATAAGGACGTATGTTGGACGGAATAGAACCTACAAGATGATCAGGTAATCCCCCATTACTTCCGCTATCTACAAAGTAAGTCTGTTGAAAATCATACGTTTTGGTATAGCCTCCTTCGGAACAATGAATTTTTGAAATACGTTTGGGATAAAAGGTGGTTAAACTACCAGACAATTGATACAAGTCTTGCCTATCTCTTTCATATTCAAATTGAATACTACTCGTACTGGTTTTAATTCGATAAGGTAATGATGTAAAAGCAGAGATATTTTGAATTCCAGTACCTCCACAATTACCCGCTGTAAATTGGTCATTCAAACAATCTACTAAACTATAATACCGATAACGGCTCTTCGTGTAGATGACTTCAATCTGATGCAATCCATCAAAGCTTTCAATCTTCTGTAATGGCCACGCTGACGTTGTTGTCCTTCCATTATAAACAAGATTCTCTTTATTGG
>Ga0209185_1000911_pt1 | contig 29224 bp, 22 predicted proteins | sample SidtaG_2_FD_187425 | JGI IMG/M metagenome (GOLD analysis project Ga0209185, IMG submission 187425) | Marine algal microbial communities from Sidmouth, United Kingdom - Sidmouth_Asex2 metaG (SPAdes) (version 2) | ecosystem: Host-associated > Algae > Red algae > Unclassified | place: Sidmouth... | reverse complement strand
TAGTGGGTATGGCGGTGGTTGGTTTATGTGGTTTTAGTAGTTTTTGTGGTTTATGTAGTTGTGTCTGTGCTTTGTTGGTTGATTTGTAGCCATATGAACGGATAGCGAGACTTTCCGTTGCGACGAAGCTCCTGACAGTTCGCTCCTTATTAGTTTATGTAGTTTTAGTGGCTTCATTTCGACTCCGCTCAATGACCAGTAGTTTTTGTGGTTGTTTTACTTTGTTTTGAGGGGCTTTTTCAATTAGTATTGTGTTATTGCTGATACCAATTCCTAATTTCTCAATATACTAATCCACCAATTCCTAATACACTCTTGCACTAAATCATCTATTTACCAAAAATCCTGTATATTTGTGGCTTGCAAAAAAGTGAACAAACACAAGATACTATGAAAAAGAAGAAAAAAAAGATATTGGTAATTACGGGGGGCGGTGACTGTCCTGGTCTAAATGCGGTTATTCGGGCGATTGCTAAGGCGGCTAAGGCGCATGGGGGGTATGAGGCGTGGGGGAGTATTGAGGCGTTTAATGGGGTGATGGCGGAGCCTACGGATATTGTGAAGCTGACGTCTAAGCGGACGGCTGGGATTCATGTGAAGGGGGGAACGATTATTAAGACGACGAATCGGGGCAATCCGTTTGAGTATCCTGTGCAGTTGGAGGATGGGACGTGGACGACGAAGGATCGCACGAATGATATGGTCGAGAAGATTCATAAGGAGGGCTTTGAGGTGGTGATTAGTATTGGGGGCGATGGGAGTCAGACAATTGCGCAGGCGTTGTTTGAAAAAGGTCTAAATGTAATTGGCGTGCCGAAGACGATTGATAATGACCTTTCTGGGACGGATTTGACGTTTGGTTTTACAACGGCGGTGCAGATTGCGACGGAGAGTTTTGATCGCTTGGTAACGACGGCGGAGAGCCACCATCGGGTGATGATTATGGAGGTGATGGGGCGTGATGCTGGATGGATTGCGTTGCATACGGCGATTGCGGGTGGTGCGGAAATTTGCCTGATTCCTGAGATTCCCTTTAATGTGGATAATATTTTGGAGAAGATTGATAAACGCTATAAAAAAGGCAAGGGTTTTGTCAATATTGTGATTGCAGAAGGGGCGAAGCCTATCGGTGGTGAGGTCGTTGGAAAGGATGCAAGTGCGGAGGGTGACAAGAATTTTAAATTGGGCGGTGTCGCTAATTTTTTGCGGGCGCAGTTGGAGGAAAAGGGCTGTGAGCCACAGGTGCGAACGACGATTTTGGGACATACGCAACGGGGGGGAAGTCCTACGGCTTTTGATCGGATTTTGGCATCGACTATGGGTATAAAGGCATTTGAAATGGTGGTGGCAGAGGAGTTTGGTTCGATGGTGGCGTTCAAAAATAATGAGATGACGAGTATTACGCTCAAAAAGGCGGTAAGTAAGTATCATTTTATTTCGCCTGACCATTATTTGTTGCATGCAGCTCGGCAGTTGGGGATTTCTTTTGGGGATTAGTTTTTTTTGGTGCTGTGGTTCTTAGTTCTTGGTGCTGTGGTTTTTTTTGAATTAGTTTTTGAGATTGCTTCGCTGTGATAAAAACATCAAGTACTAAGCACCAAGAACCAAGTACTAAGAACCAACATTCCGAACTTTCACCAATTCTGCCATGATACTGAGGGCGATTTCTTTTGGTTTTTTGGCACGAATGTCTAAACCGATGGGGGCGTAAATGCGAGCGATATTTTTTTCGTCGAAGCCTGCTTCTTGAAGGCGAGCAACTCGTTTTGCGTGGGTTTTTCGGCTGCCCAATGCGCCGATGTAGCCGATGTTTGATTTTAATAAAACGTGTAGAGCGTTGTCGTCAATTTTGGGGTCGTGGGATAAGATGACGGCATAGGTGTAGGCGTCTAAGTCAAAATTCGATAAGACTTCGGAAGGATAGTCAATCAATAATTGGTCTGGTGGAATGGTGAATTGTGTTTTTTCGGCAAAAACTTTTCTTGGGTCGATTAGAACGGTTTCAAAATCGTAGAGTTTTGCCAATTGGAGTAAATCGACGGTGATGTGGGCGGCTCCGACGATGAGCAATTGGTCTTTTTTGGGGAATATTTGGGCGAAGTAGGCGGTTTCGTTGTGGGTAAATACTTGGCTTTTTCGTTCTTTGTAGGCACTGAGTCCTTCTTGGATTAAAACATCGTTTTGGGTTGTGCCGACGGTTGTGCCATTGAGATAAATGAGTAGGTATTCGGATGCGCCTTCTTCAATTTTTCGGACTAAGATACAGCCTTTATCGTTTTGAAAGCACATTTGTAATGCCGTCCAAATGGCTTTGTTTTTCGCTTCAAATTTCGTAAAATCTTCTAAAAATACCTGCATTTTTCCACCGCAACTCAATCCCACAGACCAGGCATTTTCATCCGTTATTCCGTAGGCTAAACGCTTGGATTGTCCGTCCATTAAGACTGTTTGTGCTTCTCTCAAAATCTGTCCTTCCACACAACCGCCACTGACGGAACCCATCATTTCCAAGTCTTCCGAGACAATCATGGCGGATCCGATGGGTCGGGGCGATGATCCCCATGCTTGAATGACGGTGGCGATGGCGAAGGTTTTTTTTTCTTCAATCCATTGAGAGATGTTTTTGTGGAATTCTTTCATAATTGAGGAGTTTTTTTATTTGGAGCGGACTGTTCGGAGCTTCGTCGTTACGTTTAGTCCTGCTATCCGTTCTTATGGCTTTCAATGCATCAACAAACCAAAGAAGCAACAACTACATAAACCACAAAAACTACTTAAACCACATAAACCCAAAGCCATACCACTGCTATCAGGGCTATTTTGGGATGGTCTCAACTTCTATTGCCTTTCTTTTTTGACTTTCCGAACTAAGTTTTAATGGTTTGAGTTTCCAAATTACGCAATCTTGATAGAATTGTCCTAAAGCAATTTTATCTGAGGAAAGTTAAGGGATGAAAAGGATATTGGTAAAAACCTTTTGCTTAATTTTTGTCCTTTAATATAATTGAAATGAAATATTTTTAAATCGTGTAAGTGATATAAGTCCATTTAAGCGGTTCATATAAGTTTGATAAAGCTTACTGTCCATGCAAAATAGCCCTGATAGAAATGGTATCGTTTTTGAGAAAGGCAAGTGTAAGGAGGGCAAAACGATAAGAATGGATAGCAGGCCTTTCCGTAGCGATGAAAGATAGACCTTTCGCTCCTTTTTTTTGAAATTAGGGGATTGGGAAATTAGTTTTTATAGAAACCACAGCACCAAGCACTACGGCACCAGACTACTCCCCCAATTTTTTCCAGATAGCCCCATAGTCATTGACCAATATATCATCGTAATCATCTGCTTTTTGTAGGAAATCTTTGAAGATGGGAGCGGCTGTTTCTTTGTAAAGGTGCTTTGCTTGAATGAAGAAGGACAACACAACATCTCGGTTATTGACACTAAAGAACAAGCCATCTAATTTAGCATTTTCTTTAAGCATAAATTCGTAAATCTTGTCGATATTTCTGGTGGGTAGGCTGACTAAATAGGCATTGCCCATGATAAAGTCAGAACGTTCTCCATAAATAATAGAAATGGTGGCACTACCTTGTTCAAGTTCCCACTGATTTTTTCCTCTACGAGAAAGTTGTACACTCTTGCCTAAGTCTTTAAGGATTTCTTCGATGGTTTGAGCGGGGCCATGTACCGTATGTTCTTTGACCGATTTGGGAAATTGCATCATTGAGCCACATTCTGGACAATAGTTGCTATTGGCATTTTCGTAAGCGACAATGTTGGAACAAGACGAGCAACGTTGAGCAATTTGCCCCTCAAATCCTTTTTGGTACTCCTTATAGGTTTTGTCAAAATAGCGTTTGGGCAGTGCAAAACCTAAGTTTTCACCGATATACATATAGGTAATCATTCCTGCAACTTCCCCCTTTTCATTGACCAATGGCCCACCACTATTGCCAGGATTGATTCCTGCATCTATTTGAATATAATTGATGTTTTTTTGTAATCTTCTGGCTTTAGAAACAATCCCTCTTGTTGACGAAAACTTGAGACCATGTGGATGCCCAATTGCCACAATTTGCTCTCCTTCTTTCAAATTGCTGTCGGGCGCTAAGTGAATTTCTGGAAACTCAACATCTTTAGGCGGTGCTAAAAAAGCGATGTCATGCAAAGGATCACTAAACAAAACTGTTGATAACTGATTGTGAAAGAGGCTACCATTGATAATCGCTTCTCGAAATCCTTTAACAACATGTTCATTGGTGACAATTACATCATATTCTTTGACATAAAAGCCCGTTCCTGTTGCTCCTGTGGTCGATTGAATTTGTATAACAACGTCTTTGTAAGTATTAAGGTATCTGTGCATTTTTCTTTTTTGGGTCTAGATAGTGACGGGTGACATGTGGCGAGTGACAGGTGATTTACCTTTGTGAAAGTATGTTTTTGAGCTAAATGATTCTTTCATTCGTCACCTACCACTTGTCCCTCGTTCCTTTTCTAATTATAATCCAAATCTTTCATTTCCAACAAAAGGCTTTTTATAAAACCATTGAGGGAATCGAATTTTATACTTTTTACACTCAGATTAAAATTTGAGTGGCTTTGTCCTGCCTTTGAATGAATACTTCTAAGACGTTTTTGTATATTCGGGCTATTAAGTTTATTGATTTTAAGGTCATACAATTCGGATTCAAAGCCTAAATCCTGTACATAATCAGCATAAATAATTTCAATAATTAAGGCAAATAAAGCGTGTGTATGGCTCCGCATATTGTAATGAAACAAAGCAGAAAGAGGAATGTGTTCCAATCGAATTTTGTCTAAAGCAGACGTACTTGTATGCGTATTGAGCATAGACTTAATTTCTTCCTGAATGAGCGTAGATACAATTTTTTGACGAGTGGTAACACCCACGCCAAAAGTAGATTTAACATTGTATAATTCCTTGAAAATATCCTCTTTATTCCATTTTAAAAATCCCTTAAATTTCTGCATCAACATATTGTTGCGAGTCGCTTTCGTCAAAGTATAGTCATTGTACACATTTTTTGACATTTGTTCCAACTCATACGTCAATCTTCCCTGTGGAATCACAAGATAATCAATTTTATAAGCAAGATTGAGCAACAAATAGGTGATGGTTGATTCATGTTTTTGGCGATCCAACTCCTTAATTTGCGCTAAAGTCTCCGTAATCCACTTATGAATATAAGCATACTTCACTTCCTTCTGTTCTATCTTAATCTCTTGAATATGCTCATCATTGATAGAAATTAAATCAGGAAACTCTGCCAACAGCAAATCATCTTGTTTGTCAGCATTTGTTGCAATTTCCTTAAACGCCTCATACAATTTATCAGGCGCACTATCAATCGTACTCGAATGAAACTTTAGGAAAGCGGTATTGTCACTAAGGGCAAAATAAGAGTATTTGAGGCTATAATTTTGCTCCAACAAACGGCGCATAAAAGCGACATTAGACTTTTCATATTTGACAATATGCGCCTCAGCCACCACTTTTTCAGGCGTTGCAAATCCCTTCACAACCTTAGAACCCTGATAAATTTTAAAATCTATGCGGTTATTTTGTTCTGTTACGACAACATTCTCTTGTTTTTGATCTAAAAGATAATCAAAAAAATGTCGATATGAAGCCAAGTAATTTTTCTTTCCATATTCTTTGATAGAGGTCTGCCATGCCTCCATTTGTCGTTCTGACTTAAAGGCATCACTATATCGTCCAAATTGAATATTGGGAGAGTCACTACTGTTTAATCCTAACCAAGAAAGTATCTTTTTAATCAATGCTGTGAATTTTCGCTAAAATAGTAGCAAAGATACTGATTTTACAATGATACCGTAATTTTTTTGTATGAATTTAGGAGATGCCTTCGTTCTCCTGTTTTCTTTAGGAGAGAATGGTCTATCTTTCATCGTGACGCATGGGCCCGCTGTCCGTTCTTATGGTGGCTGCCTACGCTGCGGGCAGACACATGGGGCTGCCCCTACAGCCCTAACGCCACCATACCACTACCATCGGGTCTATTTTGGATGGCTTGTACCTCATATTTAGTTTTTGTAGTTGATGGTTTATGTGGTTTTTGTAGTTGTAGATACCAACACTGGGCAACAAGGCAAAAACCACAAAAACTAAAACGAAGAAAGGACTTTCACCGTCTTTTCCAACATTTCATCCGTAAAATCAAGATGGGTAACGAAGCGAATGTGTTGTTTACTAAATTCAATGGCTTTTATATTTTTCTCCTCCAATTTTTGCACAAAATCGGAACCCAGCATGTTGTCTTTCAGCTTAAAAATCACAATATTCGTGTCCACAGGCAAAATATGCTCCACATACTCCTGTGCCATCAAGGTATCCTCCAAAACCTTTGCCCGTCGATGATCGTCTTTGAGTTTGTCCACGTTGTGATCTAAGGCATAGAGACAAGCTGCTGCCATAATACCGCTTTGGCGCATGCCACCGCCCATCACTTTCCGCACCTTACGAGCAAACTGCATATCTTCCTTTTTGCCCACCAAAACAGAGCCTACAGGCGCACCCAATCCCTTTGATAAACATATAGAAACACTATCAAACAAAGGACCCATATCCGAAGGTTTCTTATCAATTGCCAATAACGCATTAAAAACCCTTGCGCCATCCAAGTGGAAAGTAAGATTATTCGCTTTACACACCTCACTCAACGCCTCAAGCTGCTCCAATTCATAATAACTTCCACCGCCCTTATTACAAGTATTCTCCACCACCACCAATCTACTCGTGGGCAACCAGTCATGATTTGCATGAATATTGTCGGTAATTTGGTGTGGTTGGATACGACCTCTATCACCATCCACCAATTTAATAGACACACCCGAATGATACGCATAACCGCCTACTTCATAGTTATAGATGTGGGCTAATTTATCGGTTAAGACTTCATCCAAAGGCTTTGTATGTACTTTTATGGCGATTTGGTTGGTCATCGTACCAGAAGGGCAGTAAATCCCTGCTTCCATCCCAAACATATCTGCCATCCGTTGTTCTAATACATTGACGGTTGGGTCTTCGGCAAATACATCATCGCCTACTGGAGCGGAAAACATGGCTTCTTTCATCGCTGCATTGGGTTTAGTGACTGTATCGCTTCGTAAATCTATTATCATTTTTTAGTTTATGTGGTTTTTGTGGTTTTTGTGGTTTTTGTGGTTTTTGTGGTTTTTGTAGTTTATGTGGTTCTTGTAGTTTTTGTGGTTTTTGTGGTTTTTGTGGTTTTTGTTGTTTTTGTGGTTTTTGTGGTTTTTGTGGTTTTTGTTGTTTATGTGGTTGTATTGTCCCTTTTTTAGTTTTTGTTGTTTATGTAGTTTTTGTGGTTGTATTGTTCCTTCTCATTGGATTCGTCTCCTCGTCCCTTGTCACCCGTCCCTTCGTCTTTTGTCACCTGTTCTATCGTCCCTTGTCACCCGTCCCTTCGTTCCATAAAAAACTAATCCCACAAATCATCGGGTACGAGGGCGATTGTGGCTTTAAGTTCGTTGAGATTGTCGATGTCGTTTAAGTCGTTACATTATCCTAGCAATCCACTAATTCCTCTACTTACTTCACTGACGAAGTTTGCCCCTAATTCTGGTTTGAGGGCTAAGGTAAAGAATACGCCAAAGACGGCACCCCAAAAGTGTGCATCATGTCCAACGCCATCAGATGTTTTATTGCGTCCTGCCCAATATTCATAACCCAAATACAAAAAGCCAAAAATAACGGCAGGAATAGGAATGGGAAGGGGAAAAATGAACAAGGTCATCATTGGATACATCAAAATAGAGGCGTATAAGACGGCAGAAGTCGCTCCTGATGCACCTAACGCTCTATAGTATGAATGGTTTTGATGTTTTAAGTAAGAGGGAATTCCCGAAGCAATCGCCCCTAAAATGTACAAGCCTAAGAAAGCCAATGAACCAATTCCGCCAAATAATGCATTAAAAGAAGGTTCTACATTCGTTCCAAACATATAGAGAACGAACATATTTACACCAAGATGCATGTAATCTCCATGTATCAAGGCGGAACTTAAAAAACGGGCAAATTCTCCTCTTTTTTTGATGAGATAGGGGGTAAACATGAGTTGTTCTTTCAGCTTGGGGTTGTTAAATGCTGCAAGTGATGTAAGAACGGTAATCCCAATAAGGGCATAGGTAACAATAGGTGTACTCATTTCTTTTTATTTTATTGATGGTGACAGGTGATAGACATGGATGTTATTGGCTTTTTTTGTTTTTCACCAGTCACTTGTCTTTTCTAATTATGGTGATAAGGTTCGTTATTTAAAATACTAAAAGCTCGGTATAGTTGTTCAACAAATATAAGTCTTACCATTTGGTGTGAAAAAGTCATTTGGGACAAAGCGATTTTTCCATTAGCGGCATTGTAAACATCTGGACTGAACCCGTAAGCTCCGCCAATTACAAAATGTACCGTTTTATGGCTATTTAGCATCAATTTTTGTAGGTATTGGGCGAAGTTGGGAGAGGTGTATTCCTTGCCTTTTTCATCTAATAAGATTAAAAAATCGCCTTTGACTCTTTTATTTAGGATGATTTCGCCTTCTGCTTGTTTAATTGCCTCTTTTTTGAGGTGTTTGGTGTTTTTCAAATCTGGCAAATAGTTTAGGTCAAATTTTGTATAGTGTTTTAGGCGTTTTTCGTATTCTTGGATACCTTCTTTTAAATAAGATGCTTGTGTTTTGCCTACACAGGTCAAAAGTATATTCATGGGGTGAAAATACAAGTATTTGGATAAAATAACATCATATCTGGAAACTTAGTCGTATTTTTTTGGGTTAATTGATGTAAAGGACGTTCATAAATAAAAATAGTTACAAAAAATCAGTACTTTTAGCACTGTTGAGCGTTCTTCTAAGAAAACTATATGACACTAAAATTTGTTTTGATTTCGTTATTTTAAAAGAGAAGAGAGATAAACAGTTGTATTTCGTTTTGTCCTTTTAAGATAGACCCGATAGTAGTGGTTGGATGTAGCGTTGGCGATGCCTTTCTTGCTTCGATTTAAGGGGAAAATGAAAGGCATTTTGGAAATTCCTCTCAATACCGTACAGAACGTGAGAAAATGAAAGGCATCTTAGAGATGCCATCCATTAGCGGATAGCGGGACCATGTGTGACGACGAAGCAATGAACCGTTCTCTCCAACAAAATAAAAAGAAGTTTTTTACACAAAATATAGCAGGAATGGGCATTATAGCGATAGCAATTCTGATGATTTTAGGGATGGTTTTAATTGCCATTGAGATATTCTTTATGATGGGGAGTATTGCAATTGGTGGCTTAGGCTTGGTGTTTTTGCTTATTGGTATTGCTCAAATTTTTGCTATTTCACCGATAGGTGGCGCCATTGCGTTGTTTGGTAGTCTTATTGGAGGAATCGGATTGAGTGCCGTCGGTTTTAAAATGCTAAGTAATCGAGATGTGGGCTTGTCGGAGGCGATTGAAGGACGGGTCAATGAGGTGGATCATATGCGGGTACAGGTCGGTGATGTGGGCGTGGCAAAAGGTGATCTGAAGTTGAGTGGGCGTATTAAGATTTTTGATGAAATTATAGATGCCGAATCTGAAGATGGATTTATTTCTAATGGAACTAACATTATTGTTACAAGAGTCACACGCAACCAAGTATTTGTGAAAGTATTGGAGGAGGAGGAAATTTAGTTTTTGTAGTTGATGGTTTTTGTGGTTGTAGTAACCAAAATTACAAAACCACAAAAACGACTTAAACTACAAAAACCACATAAACTAAAAAATAACCACTAAAATATAAAAATTATGGATGTAATTATTTTGCCAGCGATTGGGATTACTGTCGTCTTTATTCTGTTTCTTTTTCGATATTTGTCGATAGGACTGTTTATGGCGGCTCGTTTTTCGGGCGTAAAAATCTCCCTTGTTCAGCTTTTTTTGATGCGTTTGCGAAAAGTACCGCCTGCAAAAATCGTCAATGCGATGATTAACTCGTCTAAAGCAGGTCTGGATATTACAAGGGATGAATTAGAGGCGCATTATTTGGCAGGTGGCAATGTGGAGCGAGTAGTGAATGCGTTAATTTCGGCAGATAAGGCAAATATTGAATTGGATTATAAAACGTCTACTGCGATTGATTTGGCAGGACGGGATGTGTTGGAAGCCGTAAAAATGTCGGTTGATCCCAAAGTTATCAATACGCCAAGTGTGGCAGCGATGGCGAAAGATGGGATTCAATTGATTGCAAAAGCGAGGGTGACGGTACGAGCTGATATTAAAAGATTGGTTGGGGGTGCTGGTGAAGAAACGATTTTGGCGAGAGTCGGTGAGGGAATTGTCAGTTCGATTGGTTCGACGGATTCGCACAAAAAAGTATTGGAAAATCCCGATTCGATTTCTAAGGTTGTGTTGGCAAAAGGGCTGGATGCAGGAACGGCTTTTGAGATTTTGTCGATTGATATTGCCGATATTGATGTTGGTAAAAATATTGGGGCAGAATTGCAAATTGACCAAGCCAATGCCGATAAAAATATCGCTCAAGCCAAAGCGGAGGAACGTCGGGCAATGGCGATTGCGTATGAGCAGGAAATGAAGGCAAAGGCGGAAGAGGCTCGTTCTAAAGTGATTGAGGCAGAGGCACAAATTCCACAGGCAATTGCGGAAGCTTATCGCAGTGGGAATTTAGGATTGATGGATCATTTACGCCTTAAAAATATTGAAGCAGATACACAAATGCGTGATTCGATTGCGAAGAATACGGAAGAGTAGATTTTTTGGTGACGAGGGACATGTGGCGAGTGACGGATGATTCAAGCAATCATCACTTTTTACAAAAAGCAATTACTATAAAAAATGATTCCCCAAGACAATCCGATTGAAGGACTTGAAAAAGTGTTTTGTCATTTTTTGAATCTTGATATAAATGTACTTGATTCGACTAAATATTATCATACAATTCCCGAAATTATCCGCCTGTTGTATGTAATTAAAGATGTGTACACTAATAAGGTTGGAGAGAACCGATTGTTTTTGATGCAAGATGCTTTGATATGGGAAAAAGACCTCAATTTGTCGGGAGTTATGTTTGATTTCTTAGTCGAGAATCAAGGGAATTGGGTGTGTCAAACATACCAAAATGAGAGAAATCCTGTGGTATGGAGAGATACTTCTGATTGCATTCACAACTCCTTAAATCATTTTTTGACAACCTATGCTTTTCAAGAACTTTCCTTCTTTTTGGCGTGTGGGTTGTGGCATATTTCTAAAGAAGAAGTGGAGGCTTTTTTCACGGGTGCAACGCCTTTATGGATAAAAAAAACCTATATTTATGATGACATTCTCTACAATTTTTATCAGGTTGAAGAAGATTGTTTTTTAATGGATACAGATATGGGAGCGTATTTTTCTACGATGAATGAATCAAAATATGATGCGTTTGTTGCTTCTTTGCAAAAGTGATTTTTAGGAGAGAACGGTTTATCTTTCATCGTTACGCACGGTCTCGCTATCCGTTCTTATGGCAAGTAAATCAACTATTAAAACAGTATAACCACAAAAACTACAAAAACCACATAAACTACTTGCCATACCACTACTATCGAGTCTATTTTGCATGGCCTTAACCCTTTTTTAATTTTGTATAATCCCCCACTATATGAAACGATCAGAATTTGGAAAATTATTAAATCTTGAAGTCGATTTGATTTCCAAAGGTAAACGGAATCGACCAGGAGATACCAACGAACCTCGTTATATTACCATCCACAATACGGCAAATAAAAGAGCAAAAGCCACCGCAGAAGCGCATAGTAATTTTTTGAAACGAAATGGTTTTTACCGACATCGAGGACGCAAAAATTGGGTGTCGTGGCACTATACCGTTGACGACCACAAAGTCATCAAACATTTACCCATTAACGAAGTTGGGTATCATTCAAAAAGTGGCAATATTAAAAGTATTGGTATTGAGATTTGTATGTATCGAGGCATCGACCAAGAACAAGCGAATTTGCGGGCTGCTCGATTGGTGGCAGCGTTGTTGTATGATGTGGCTGATTTGAATCGCAATGTATACCAAGTCGTTCCCCATCAGCGATGGACTGGCAAAAACTGTCCTGTCCTTTTGTTAGATAATGGGAAACCTCGTGCAAAATGGCATGCTTTTTTGGCGTTGATACAGTCGGAGTTGGAAAGGATTTTAGTGCCGTAGTGTCTTGAACCGTTTTGAATTGATGGACAAAATGATTCCCGATTTTGGTTTTAAAGACTTGTTTAAAGAATTTGAGGTGAATGGTGAAACGTGGCGAGCGTTTATTAATGCAGACTTGAAATTGTCTTATTTAAATGAATTGGATGCCATCAAAAAAACATTGCCGACGAAAACGTCCAAAGATATAAAGGCAGAGGTCAAAGAACTCAATAAAGAAATTCGCTCTATTGCCAAAAACCAAAAGACGAGTTTGGAACATAATCTTATCATTCAGCGTCGATGGTCTGTGGCAGATTGGCAAGTTCATTTTATGGAAAAGCCTTTGCCTTTTGCGTTTGCACAAGGGTTGATTTGGGGGATTTATAAAGATGATATACTTCAAGATATTTTTGCGGTCAATCAAGATCAGACCTTAGAAAATGTGGAATTAGACGAAATCGAATTGCCTGAAAATGGCATTGTCGGAATGGTGCATCCTGTCGAATTGTCTGAGGATCAACTCAATGGTTGGAAAAAATATCTTGAAGAAAATAAGATTACACAGCCTTTTGAGCAAATCCATCGAAAAGTGATTTTGGTGTTGCCGACGGAGGGGCGCAATACGATTATAGGCGATTATAAAGGTAAGGAAGTGAGCGATTATCGGTTTCGTTCTGTGATGGGCAAACGGGGTTGGAAGCGTGGTTCTGTGGTGGATAGTGGGATGATTGCTAATTTCAAAAAGAGTTATGAGTCTTTGGGGATTGAGGTGTTTGTGGAAGTGGATGAGATGTATATTTACTTGGGGGAGTATAGTGAAAATATTAATTTGAAGGAGGTGTATTTTGTGAAGTTGGGTAGTGTGGCGACGGGCAGTTATGTTTATGACTCTTATAAGAATGATGAGGATGGGCGATTGTTTGCGCTGAAGGATTTGCCGACGATTGTTTATTCTGAAACAATGTATGATTTTGATGTTTTGTTGAACCATATAAGTTGATAGTTGTGGTTCATACTTGTATAAGTCCATATAAGTGGTTCATATTTGATTTCACCATATAAGTTATGTCAGTTCATTTAAGCGGTTTGTACTTGATTTTACCATATAAGTTTATGGGTGTGGCTCATACTTGTATAAGTCCATTTAAGCGGTTTATAATTGAATTTAAACCATATAAGTTCATTTAAGCAGTTCATTAACGTTCTGTCCATGCAAGATAGACCCGATGGTAGTGGTATGGTGGTGCAGCGTTGGCAAAATATGACATTTTTTTAAAAAATGTCATATTTGCGATTGGCAAACCAACATAAGAACGGACAGCGGGCCCATGCTTTGCGATGGAAGATAAACCGTTCTCTCCTAAATGATTTTTTTTTGCATTTATATCATTTTCAATGACCTTATTCTTTGATTTTAAAGGGGATGATGATTTTGGTTTTTGTGGTGTTGTTTGGTGTTGTGGGTTTGTTGCTGCCTGGTGTGCAATTTTCTATGATGGCATCGAAAGTTGTGCCTAATGGGACGTTGAAATCGCTGAGTAGGTCGATGTTGTCGCCTGCTTTGTATTCGATGTAATTGCTTTGTAGGTTGGCTTGGGAGGAGATGTGGCTGTAGGCATGATAAGTACCTGATAGGTTGTTGAGGTTTGTGGAGTGATAAAGGCTGTCGTCGTCACAGAAGGTGATTCCGCAATCGGATAAGCCTGTATTGCCACCTACACAATCACCACAATTATCGATGTAGGCTGTTCCATTGAGGTCGCCATTACAATCGGTATTGCAGGGAAATGTGCCTGTATTTCCACCAACGCATATACCACATGCATCAATAAACGCATTGCCATTGAGGTCTCCATTACAATCGGTATTACAAGGGAGCATGCCCGTATTGCCACCAACACAATTACCACAAGTATCGGTAAATGCATTGCCACTGGCAACGCTGTTGCAATCAATGTTGCAAGCAAGTAAGCCTGTATTTCCACCAACACAGATGCCGCATGCATCCACTAATGCAACACCATTGAGGTCGCCATTGCAATCAGTATTACAGGGAAGAATTCCTGTATTTCCTCCAACACAATTGCCACAAATATCAGTAAATGCATTGCCATGGAGGTCGCCATTACAGTCTGTTCCACAAGGCGTTAAACCAGTATTTCCATCGACGCAAGTATTACAATTGTCAAGGTAGGCTGTTCCACCAAAATCACCGAAACAGTCTTGTGTACAGGGGCTTAAACCAGTATTTCCATCGACGCAAGTATTGCAATTGTCGAGGTAGGCTGTGCCTCCGAAATCGCCAAAACAATCTTGTGTACAAGGAATTAAGCCAGTATTTCCATTTACGCAAGTATTGCAATTGTCGAGGTAGGCAGTTCCGCCAAAATCACCATTGCAATCTTGTGTACAAGGAGATAGACTTGTGCTACCAGCGACACAATTACCGCAATTGTCCATAAAGGCAAATCCGTTGTCTTCGCCATTGCAATCACAACTTGCATTTGCTGCCATACAGTCTGTTGGTTTGTGGATGACGAATCTATCTTTTATATCGTAGCTATCAGTATTTTGGTCGTAGGCGATGTACTCAAAAATGAGGGAATCGTTTCTAATAGATAGGTGTCCTGAACCTGTTTGTAATAAGCCACGTCCACCTTGAGATACGGTATTATTGCCATCGGAAAAAGTGCTTGAAACGTCAAAAGGACGCATCATGGGATGGTCGAAAAAATTGTGCACTGCTGCAAAATTATCAACTTTACTGGATGTTCCCATTACAATATAAACCGTTCCTTTGTCGTCTTTGGTGAAATAGCTGTCATGAAAATTGTTGTAATTGTAGTTGTTGGGACTTGCGTTGTAGGTTTGTAAACAGCCGTTGCAACCATCGTCTAACAACATATTTGGATTGTTGTCGTCAAAGATGGGTTGAGCAGGGTCATTGGCATTGTAGTAGCCATCGACTAAGAAAGAACGCTCGTAATGGTGATTGTGTCCTGTCATCACCAAATCGACTTCAAAACTATCCAATACTTCGGCGATATTGTCAATCATTGTCCGCATATCTGGCTCGATTTCACTTAAAAAAGTTTCTGCATCTGTATTGGAAATAAGCGTATTTCGTTGCCATTTTGGGGCAGCGGAATGAATGGGGTGATGGAAAGATACAACCGTCCAATCGGCTGTTTGTTGGGCATTGGTTAAGTCATTGATTAGCCAAGTTTTCATATCATTGACATTCTCGCTAAAAAGTGGATCTCTAATTTCAGAATTAAGGCAAACAAAATGTACTTTTCCATAATCGTAAGAATAGTAGCCTTTGTTTTGGTTGATATAAGGAAATATGTTTGCAAATTCTTTAATGTTTTCATCATACATTTGGTAATCAACTTCGTGGTTGCCAATGGTCGTCCAAGCAATGTTATTGTCTAAGATATTTTCTAAAGGATCAAAAAAGGCTTTTTGGTAGGCGTAATCTCCACCATCAGAACGACAACTATTATTGGGGCAAGGAATGACATTTGTATTGCATAAAACAGGATCGTATTGCGCTTGTGCTGCATAGGCATTGTCGCCTAAAACAATGAGCATATCTACCTTGTCCTTGATGTCAAAAGCGTCTGTTTGTCCATCGTTGTTAATGTCGCCTACATAATCTGCATAGGCTTGTTGAACAAGTGTATATCCATAGGCATAACCAGCATCTCCACTGACCCATATATCGACAGGAGCTTTAGTTGTTGGGTTGGGGTATGGTTTTATGACGCTTCTTTTAAGCGAGCTATTGTCCAAACATCGAATTTCATAGTCATAATCGCTGCCATTGGCAATCGGCACACTGACTTCATAATTATAGACATCACAGTTGGTTACATTGTCGCCATAATCGAAAGGAATGGCGATATTTTGTAGTGTTCCAGTTACGTTTTGGCAAATGTAACTCGTAGACAAAGTATTGACAGGCTTATAGCAAAATTTAAAAGTTTCGTTGTTTTCCGCTCGCCACAATACTTTAACAGCATTTATGGCTTGTCCGTCTGCTCCTGGCGATAAATAAGGCCCTCTAACGATAGAACTTTGACAAGCCACAGGGCCTGCAGGTATGCTGTTATCGTCTATCAACACATTGAAACGATGTACATCGCCAAATTGTACCGTTCCACAAGGATTGATGGAGTAGCTCGCAATGAGTTCATAACTATAATTGTAAATATTGGCAATGACGACCATTTCATGTACACCTGTAGGCGCATTCGCAGGAATGTCTAACATATTGATGTTGAGACCACCGATGGCGTCAATAATTCGACCACTATAGACTACCATTTCGTCAATATCATAGAAACCATCATCGTTAAAATCAATCCAAGCAGCCCAATATATTTGGTATTTTCCATTGTTTTGACTGGGCGCACCATTGCCATCTTGAATGAAAGAAAAATCATAGGAACTGCCTGCTGATAAAGTAACTTGACTAGTGGTATTGATGCTTATATCGTCCATCAGCGTATCATTGATTACGATGCTATCAATGGCATAGTATGGGTTGTAGGGTAGGGAGGTTGCCATACAATCAACACTTCCTACGTCCGCCACAACATCGGCGGTTGTTGCACTATTCGTATCGTAAAAACTATCTAAAACACAGATTTTTGAACCATCCGCAGCGACACTGATACGCATCCAACCATACATCATTTTGCTAAAACAGCCATTTAACGAAATACGCATGCCCAAATAGCCTGTTTGTCCTGCTAAAGTCGTATAATTATTGTGGTACAAAATGACGGGATTCGGATCATCGTCATCTCTCGTAAGCCTTCTAAAATCGTAAAAAATGGCTTGGCTTTGTACATTGCTGCCTTCTGGTAAAAAGACGGCTTCGCCTGTATTGGGCATACAAAGAATATCAACTTGGATACTCGACTCATTGAGCATATAAAACGTATCTTGCTCAAAATTAACGACTAAATAGCCTGTTTCATCCAAATAAACCGCCTCGTATTCAGCAGGTATATTGTCTGCACAAATGGGACTATCGCCCGTTGCAATGGTAAAACGACGGTATTTTTCGCCAAAATCTTTGTAATCTATTTTTAAATCGTTGAGGGTTGTATTATGGAAGTTGGCATAATTGACATTTTGAAAAGCATCTGAGTTGAACTGTACATTTAGATCGTCAATGTCGTCTATATCGGTGTGATTGCTTGTTGTGCCTGTAATGTATAAAGTCGCTTTGCTATTGTCATTGGAATCTCTATCGATATGCAGTGTATAGCCTACTGGCAAATTGCTTACTTGCAAAATATTATCCGTATTGGGGTAAGTTAGTGCAGCATGTTTGAAATAGCCTTGTGACAAACTTAAATTGATTTGATTGTAAATACTGCCATCATCACTATCTGCTTCCTGCAAAAAATAATTGTCGAAAGTAAGGACAGGTGTGTTTATATCTAAAAAAGCAATACTTGGATCAATACCAATTTGATCCCTATCAGAAAAAGATGCATTTAAATACGAATACATACGGGTTTTTTGCCCTTCCGTAAACATAATTTCAGCCCCATAATCCATCATATTAAAGATATTATCAGGCGGATTACTATTGCTACAGGAATTATAACCATTATAATTATTATCACTACAAGTATTGTTTAAATCGCTACATGCATTTATTTGAAACGGATAAGTAATAGACGCATTGCCAATCGTATTGGGCGTATCATCAATCAAATCGTCATAGTTACAATTATTGCCCATTCCTGCTTGTGTAAATGCTGTACCATTGTCACCGACATCGCCCCAAGCGTGTTGTAGACCGAGCCAATGACCGACTTCATGTGCCATAATGTGTCGTCTTCCATGCGTGGCAGCCGTAGAGGTTCCCGTCGTTCCCAAATATTCATAACGAATCACGATACCATCTCTAAAAGCATTACCAGAACCATCGACCACTTCGGGATAAAAAGCATACCCTGACGCATTGGATAAATGCTTGATGACCCAAATATTGAGGTAAGTTGCCCGATCCCAATTAATCATTTTTTTGAATTGTTCCGAAAAGCTTTGTCCGTCGTTGGTAAAAGGCGTAGCAGTATACGTAATACCTGTAGTGGCATTGCCAGAAGGGTCGATATTGGCGAGTGCAAAACGAATATCTACGTCTGCTTGGTCCTCATAAAACGGATCGCCAAGTTGCAGAGCATCCGCATTTTCCGCATTAAAATCATCATTGAGATCAATTAAAACATTTTCAATTTGAGCGACATCGACTTTTTCGATACCACATTCATGAAGCACATGAAAAACGACAGGAATGATGCGAGTAGCCACCTTTGCATTGGGAATTGGTGCGGCATTTTGTTCTGCCTCAATGATTTGCAGGCGTTTTTGCTCGACAATTGCAGGGAGTAAAGGTTGCTCTTCATACAGTTCTTCCATTGATCTTGACAGACCACATGGCGTATTTTGTGCTATAATCCAGCACGAACTAGTAAGCAACCACCCATAGAAAAAGCACAGGAAAAGTCCTTTAGTCTGTAAGTACATATCACGTTGGTTGTTAATGCTTTGTGAAGAGCAATACTAAGCTACCATTTTTTTTTAACACTTTTGCAAAATGTTAAAGTTTTTATTTACTTATACTTGAATTATGGTATATATAAGTCATTTTGAAACAAATCTTGATAAATTTAGTCTAATCTTCATTTAACTTTGATGAAATAATATTTTAAAAAGGTATTTTTTGATTTTTTGGAGAGAAAGGTTCGTCTTTCATCGTTATGGAAAGGCCCGCTGTCCGTTCTTATGGTGGCGGGCATTTCAGTAGACGCATTCAATGCGTCTCTACGCCAACGCTGCCACCATACCACTGCCATCGGGTCTATTTTGGAGGGTAGGGACTTCTGCATTTTGGTTATTAGTTGTTTTTATATTACGATAATCTTGCATTTTTGTTCTAAATTCTTAATTTGACTCATTGTTTTGCTTTTGATGTTATGTGGATTAAGGGAGAGCAGTACATATCAGCTTAACTGCAATAGCCGCAAAGGTTATGCAAAGAGCGCAAGGTAAAAATTCGTTATGATTTTTGCGAACCTTGCGTGACCAAGTACAATACGAAAGAGAATTTGTTTTATTCGCAAGGCATTACGCAGCCCGAATATTTCGATTATACAATGGAGTTTTTTTATGATGAAAATCTTTAAGCCTCCAATAGCAGTACAGCCCATGCAAAATAGCCCTGATAGGAGTGGTTGGATGGTTTGCGTTGGCTGCCTTTTTCGGTTCATTTGTGGAAGTGAAAGGCATTTTGGAAATGCCTTGCAATAGGGTACTCTACGTGAGGAAATGGAAGGCATCTTGGAGATGCCATCCATTAACGGATAGCAGGACTGAACGTCACGACGGAGCTTTTTGCCTTTCGCTCCAAAATAAAAAAAAAGGAAGACAATTTGTTTTTTTGCCTTCCTTTATGGGTATGATGTCTAATCAAGAAAAGACGTTTAACCCATTCCAAAATAGTGATAATAATTATTGAATCTCGAAGTCGATTCGTTGTAAAAGTGTGTTCTCATAAAAAGCCTCGACAAAATAATTGCCTGGCAATAAATCATTTATCCCGATTTTTGTTTTGTGTTTTCCTCTTGCTTGTAAGGATTTGTTCATAACTTTTTTGATAACTTTGTTTTCTTGATTGTAGAGATAAACGCTTACTTTTCCCTTCTTTTTTAAATCGTAATTTAAGTGTATTCTATTTTTATTTAAATCAACAGTTTCTTTATAAGCATTGCTTTTGGTAGGGTCACAAGGTGCAATTTGCGCTGTGAAATTTGCACCTATTGACACATCAAACATGCTTTGTAATTCTATGTAATCGCCTGCTTGGAACGTAACGGTATTGCCAAAAGTAACATTCGTAAATGCAGACTTAATGGTTTCATCTACCATGGTCGTTGAAGGAAGAAGCGGAATTTGACTGCTAGAATAATTGACGTAAATTTTATCATCAATACAACTGCTCGTCGAAGTTATGGGTGGCGGTGGTTTTTTAAAGATTGTGAATTTGTCACCAATGTAGGAACTGCCATCTATCTCATCAAAAACGACATATTCAAAAACGAGTTTATTGCTTAAAATAGAAAGCCTACCTGATCCTTGTTTGTGTAAACCTCTACCGCCATTCATCACAAAATCAGAATCATCTGAAATGAGGGAAGGATCTGTAAAAGGACGCATCATGGGGTGATTGTAAAAATCATGATAGGTCGCATGAAAATCTAATTTGCTCGAAGCTCCCATTACCATATACACCGTTCCTTTGTCTTCTTTTAGAAAATAACTATCATCATATGGAGTGTAATCGTAGTTGTTGAACCAGGTCTGGCTGGTATAATCTGCATGGCAGCCATTGCAACCATCATCCAATAACATCGTCGAATCTGTATCATCAAAAAGCGGTAAACTATAGTCGTTGGCATTGTAATACCCATCAACTAAAAAAGAACGTTCATAGTGGTGATTGTGTCCATTCATTACTAAATCGACCTCAAATGTATCCAAAATCTCTGCTACATTGTCAATCATTAAGCGCATATCAAACTCAATTTTATTGAGAAAAGATGCAGCGTCAGCATCAGAAATCAAAGTGTTTCTTTGGTAACGAGGACCTGCTGCATGAATAGGATGGTGAAAATATACAATCGTCCATTCTGTACTATTTTGTTTGGCTAAATTTAAATCATTTACGAGCCAAGTTTTCATGTCGCTCATCGTGTTAGAAAAAATGATTTGGTCTTCTACTTCGGCTGAAATTTCAGAATTAAGACAAACAAAATGTACTTTCCCATAATCAAAAGAATAGTAGCTATTGTCACTGTCTAAATTGGGGAAAAGTGGAAAAAATTCTTCTATATTTAAATCACCACTTGTATCATAATCGACCTCATGATTACCAATGGTCGTCCACATAATCGTATTGGGAAGAATCTCTTTGAGTGGGTCAAAAACCCTGTCTTGATAGGCATAATCACCACCATCAGGACGACAACCAGGGCAGGCAGTATAGCTATTATAACAGGCATCTGGATCATCATCGGCTTGTGCGGTATAGGCATTGTCACCCAACATCAAAAGCACATCTGTATCAGTATCTATATCTTTGTCATCAACAAGCCCATCGTTATTTATGTCGCCTAATTGCTCATGATAGGCTTCTTTGACCTCCGTAAAATTGCTGCTTCCTCCATCTCCAATGACCCATATATTGACGGGTGTACTTTCTTCAGGGTATATAGAAATTTGCCCTTGTGCCAAAACCTCATTGGTGTTTTTACATCTAATTTCGTAGTCTGTTAAGCTGAAAATAGGTATGTTTGCCTCATAATCAAAAACGGTGCATTTACTGTATTTCTCTCCATATTCAAAGGGTGTGTATGTCCAATGTCCATAAGCTGAGATAGTAATACAAGTAGTGATGGCATTGTTGCTTGTTGTCGTAGGACGATAGCAAAAATCGACATCTACACCATCGTCGGTACGCCAATAAATATTGGCTTCTGTTTTGACTTCACTATTGGCGTCGGGTTGAATGTACGGGCCTCGTGTGATTTCTGGACACGAAAATTGTGCATTAATGTTATTCCAGCCTAGAAAACAAAAGAATAATAGAAAGTATTGACATATGGGCAGGGTTTTCATTGTGTAAGTATTTTGGGTGATGGGTAGGAGAGGAGTAAAGGGTGACAGATGAGATATTCATAGCTCACCCGTCATCTATTATTCGTTCCTTTAATAACTAATATATTTATAAGTTTTGTGAAAAGTTTTGTGTTGTATCTCGACTAAGTAAATGCCCATAGATAAATTTAGGTGTCTTAAATCCAATTGATAAGAACCTTTTTGTGTATTTTTTCTTGAAATATTTTGTATCAAATTACCCATAGGGTCATATATGTTGATGCCAATGTCACCATCTTTAGGAAGTCTATATTCTATCACATGAGCAGGAGGGGCGGGTTTATTAGAAAGCCCCGAACAGTTGTTAATGAGTAAATCAACTTGACTGCCCATTGTAATGTCAATATCTCTCGTCAATTCTACATAATCGCCTGCTTGAAAAGTGATAGAATCATTGTTTCCAATATTTCTGTTGGCTACTTTTACATATTCTTGTGCAGCCGTTATGTTGGGTAGAGTGGGCATTGCTGTAATCGTTGTATTGTTATAATACACATCATTCATAAAGTACTCTACACTGTATTTACAGCTTGGGTCATCTGGTGGAATTACTTCCCCTTCAATCGTAATTCGGTAGCGTTTAATCGCACCAATCTCGATAGCATTACAAGGATCAAAAGAGTAAGTTGTAATGGGAACATAATTGTAGTTATAAATGCTTTCAATAAGCAGCATTGTATGCTCACCAGGATTGGCATCAAAAGGAATTCTGAGGGAATCTATTGTGCCAATCACCACATCTTGAACGACCACACTGCCATTGACCAATACGGCTTGGGCTTGTGTTATATCATCGCCTGTAACAGCACTAAGAACATTTAACTCATTGAAAACCATTTCTGATACATCGTAAAAACCATCATCATTATAATCAATCCAAGCACCCCAATAGGTTCTATACAAACCATTATTATCGTTTACATTTCCATTACCATCTTGTATAAATTCAACATGATAGGCTGTGCCTTGATCGAATGTAAATTGACTTGTTGTATTCAAAGGTATTTCCTCAAAAAGTGTGTTGGCAACAGTGGCACTTTCAATCGAAAAATAAGGGTTGTTGGCAATGGTACGACTGTAACAAGTTACTTCATCTATATCTGCATTTGTCCCTAAAGTAGAAGCTGTTGCTGTATCATAAAAAGCATCTAAAATACAAACCTGTGAACCATCTTCAGGTATTTCTACCCTTAACCATCCATACATTACTTTGGTAAAGCAACCATCAATGGTAATCCGCATACCGACATAACTTGTACTGCCTGCTAAGTCCGTATAATTATTGTGGTGAACAACGACAGAATTGGGTTCATCCTGATTTCTTGTTAATTTGCGGAAAGTATAATTATTGGCAATGCTTGTGATATTGCTTCCCTCTGGTAAAATAGCAAGATTACTTGTATTTTGATTACACAAAACCTCTACCTTAATACCCGATTCGTTGAGCATATAAAAAGTATCTTGTACATAAGTCAGTACCAAATAGCCAGAAGCATCTAAATAAAATCCTTCATAAGCCAATTCAGTATTTTGAGCACAAACAGGATTATCACCGTTATTTAAGGTAAAACGATGGTATTTTTGCCCAAATTCCTTGAAATCAATATTTAAATTATTGATTGTCGTATTGTTAAAAGAAGAATGACTTACGCTTTGAAATGCACCAGAATTAAACTGAACGCTTAGGTCATTTACATCATTTATATCACTATGGCTTGTAGCATTTCCGACCAAGTACATCGTCGCTTTTTCATCATCATTTGGGTCTCTTTCCACTTTTAACGTATAGCCCGCAGGAAGATTTGTCGCTTCTAACAAACCAGTGCCATTAGGATATTCCAGCATCGAATACCTGAAATTTCCGTGTGATAACGACAACTTGATTTCATTATAAATACTACCATCATCATTATCCGATTCCGTAAAGAAATAATTATCAAAGGTAATCGTCGGTGTGCTACTTGAAATAAAAGCCAAACTTATACTGGTACCAATCTGATCTCTATCCGAATAACTTTCATCAAGGTAAGAAAGCATTCGATCTTCTTGTCCATGGGTAAACATAATTTCGCAGCCATAATCCATCATATTAAAAATGTTATCGTGTGGACTGCTGCTACTTGGACAGCTTACCCGACCATCATAATTACTACTTCCAGGACATGTATCTGGCAAATCATCACAATCCGTATCACCATCATTATCTCCAAAGAAATTATCTAAATCTTCAGGATATACAATTGCTGAAGACCCAATTGTATTGGGCGTATCATCAACCATATCATCATAATTGCAATTAACGGGATCACCTGCAAATACAAAAGCCGATCCATTTTCACCGACATCACCCCAAGCATGTTGTAAGCCGAGCCAATGCCCAACTTCATGCGTAAGAATGTGGCGACGTCCATGAACAGCCGAGTTAGAAGTACCAGTATTTCCCAAATAATCGTAACGAATGATAATACCATCTCTAAATGCATTTTGTGGACCATCCACAACTTCAGGGTAAAAAGCATAACCCGACGCATTGCTTAAATGCTTGATAACCCATACATTTAGATAGGTTTCTCTGGGCCAATGAATCATTTTTTTGGCTAAATCACCAAACCCACCACCATCTTGTGTAAAAGGAGAATCTGTATAAGTAATCCCCGTTGTAGCATTGCCATAAGGATCTTTTTCTGCCAATTCAAAACGCAAATCTGTATAAGCCTGATCATCATAAAACGGATCACCATTTTGCAATTTATCTGCGTTTGATTCAGTAAAGTCATCGTTTACATCTTCCAAAGCTGCCTCAATTTGAGCACGATCTACTTTTTCGTCACCACATTGATGAATCACATGGAAAACAACAGGAATCCTTTTGACACCAGCCACTTTTTGAGAGGGTTGGCTCAGTCGCTTTTTTTCCTTTTTAATAAGGGCAAGCCGTTTTTGTTGTACTTCTTGATAAAGCGTTGGGTTTTGCCGATAGAGAGTCCCTACCTCAAAATCTGTTCCACAAGGCACATCCTGGAAAGTATTTTGTGCAACAATAGCATTGGATAAAACACACAGTAATATCCATGCAAAAAGACTTGTAATTTGGCGCATTACACGATGTTTTTGGATGATGAAGGAAGTAATTGTGGGTATTTAAGTCTTTACCATTCAATGAAGGAGAGAAAGAATAGATATATACCTAAAAGATACAATGTGAGGAGATTACACTGGTTTTTTTATAGGACTATTCTATATATACTGATTCTTGTTGCAGTTTGTTCTGTAAAAAACATATTTTTTTGAGTGTTATAGATGACAATTTCTTGGAGAGAACGGTAAAATGCTCCGTCGTGACGCATGCTCCCGCTATCCGTTACTACAGTAAGCCAATGCAAAACCTTTTGCCCATCTCTTACTGTAACACTACTATCGGGTCTATCTTAAAAGGACAGAACCGAAAATTATATGCTCTTATATTAAAATTACATGGTAAAAAAACAACAGAAAATAGTCGTAAAGACAGCGCAAAATAGACCTGATAGGAGCGGTATGGTAGGGAGAGACGCACGGGGCTGTGTGTCTGAATGCCCTACCATAATAGCGGATAGCAGGCCTTTCCATAACGATGAAAGACAAACCATTCTCTCCTAAAAATACATAAGCCGAAACATTACAAAAATTCGCAAATTCTCCGTACCTTTGTGCCACTTTTAAAAATAAAAAAATAAAAAAAGAAGATATAATATGCTAACAGTCAATAATTTAGGATTGCAATATGGCAAAAGAATCCTATTTGATGAGGTCAATTTGAAATTTAATCGAGGGAATTGCTATGGAGTGATCGGTGCAAATGGCGCAGGAAAATCGACGTTTTTAAAGATGTTGTCAGGCGACGAAGTGCCAACAAGAGGTAACGTATCCCTCGAACCCAACAACCGAATGGCCGTTTTAAAGCAAAATCACTTTGAATTTGAGGAAGAAGAAGTCCTCAACACCGTGATTATGGGACATAAGGAAATGTACGACATCATGGTCGAAAAAAATGCGATCTACATGAACCCAGATGCCACCGAAGCGGACGGGATGAAAGCCGCAGAATTGGAAAATGAATTTGGGGAAATGGGCGGATGGACTGCCGAAAGTGATGCAGCAGAATTGTTGAGTCATTTAGGCGTGAAAGAGCATTTACACAGCAAAAAAATGAAGGAATTGGAGGGTAGCGAGAAGGTAAAAGTTTTGTTGGCACAAGCATTATACGGATCACCAGACATCTTATTATTGGATGAGCCTACCAACGATTTGGATGCCGAAACCGTAACATGGTTAGCTGACTTTTTAGCCGATTTTCAAAACACCGTTATCGTCGTTTCGCACGATAGATACTTTTTGGATATGGTGTGTACGCATGTGGTTGATATTGATTTTGGACAAATTCGCATCACGACAGGAAACTATACGTTCTGGTATGAAACCAGCCAAATGATGTCGAGACAAGTTGCGAACAAAAACAAAAAAGTCGAAGTAAAACGCCAAGAGTTGATGGATTTCATCGCTCGATTTAGCGCAAATGCATCGAAATCAAAACAAGCAACGAGTCGTAAAAAGGCATTAGAGAAATTGAATTTAGAGGAAATACGTCCATCAAGTCGAAAATATCCATTCATCCACTTCAAGCCTGAACGCAAAGCAGGAGGACAGATATTAAAAGTAGAAAATCTCAAAAAATATAATTCGGAAGGCGAACTCCTATTTGACAAAATCAACTTCGACCTAAACCACGACGACAAAATTGCCGTAATCAGTCGTCAGCCAGGCGCATTGACCGCCTTTTTCGACGTATTGTCAGGAGAAACCCAACCCGATGGCGGAAAGTTTGAATTTGGTGTCACCATCACGACAGCGTATTTGCCCAACGAAAACGAGGAGTATTTTTCAGGCGACAATGACGTGAATTTAATGGATTGGTTGCGTCAATATTCGGAAGAAAAAGAAGAGCCATTTATACGAGGATTCTTAGGACGCATGCTCTTTTCGGGAGATGAAGTCTACAAGAAATCAAGTGTATTGTCAGGGGGCGAAAAAGTCCGTTGCATGCTCTCAAAATTGATGTTGAGCAACCCAAATTTCTTGATTATGGACGAGCCAACCAATCACTTGGACTTAGAGTCGATTTCTGCCCTAGACAAAGGTTTACAAGAATTTGATGGAAACATTATTTTCACTTCACACGATCATCACTTGATGCAAACCATCGCCAACAGAATCATCGAAATCACGCCTAACGGCATCTTAGATAAGCTGATGACCTTCGACGAGTATTTGACATCAGAAGATGTGAAAAAACAGCGTGAGGAAATGTATAATGGAGTTAAGGCGTAGGGAATAAATGCTATTATTTGAAACGCCATGAATCTTTTTGATTTGTGGCGTTTTTTTTGTGTGAGACAGGAATATGTTGGGGGGAACGTCTTTATGGGGCGTTTTTGGGGAGATGTGCTAAGTTTTTATATGTTAAAATTTATATTTTCTCCTTAAATTTTTGTTATTTTGAAACAAATTTTTGAAAAAAATGTTTATTATTATATAAATAACTTAACTTTAAAGTGAAGAATATTGTTATTATTGAAAAATTAGATGAATATAGTGAGGTTTACTTTTATTCTGTAAAAGTTGAGACGGAAGAATATGATGAGCCAGAATTGAATGAATTTGAGAAATTTATTGAGAAGTTTCAAAACATAGAAGATGAGACAATAAAAGAAGAATACAATGATATTTTAGCAATAATAAAACATATTGGAAAGCATAGTGCAGATATGAAGTATTTTAGAGCAGAAGGACCTGCTTTTGCGCTTCCTCCTTCTGCTCGTACTAAAATAAAAGAAGTTACGATTCAAGCACACTCAAAGTTAAGACTATATTGCATTCTAGTGAGTGAAAGCAATGTAATTCTTTGTAATGGAGGTGTGAAAACAACTGATAGGGCGCAAGATTGTCCAAATGTAAAGCCACACTTTGAGTTTGCGAAAAAGTTAGCAAATGAAATTAATAAGGAGCGAAGGTCATTAAATATTTCTTTCAAAAAGATGGATATAGGAGAGGATAATGCTTTTTATTTTTAATAATTAAAATGTACAATCATGGCAAGTGATATATTTAAAGAGGCAATGGAGCGAGTCCCTCGAGACCATAAAAAATTTATCAGCAATTCTTTTGAAATCAATAATTACATCCATCAAGTATTGAAAGAAAAAGGATTGACGCAAAAATATTTGGCACAAAAATTAGGGAAATCAGAATCAGAAATTAGTAAAATACTTTCTCCAGGTTATAATCTTACACTTAGAACACTATCTAAAATAGAAGTGGCTTTGGAAGTGGATATTGTAGAAGTTCCTAAGTCTAAAGAAAGGGAGGGGGTAAATGTATATTTTGAATTGAGTATGGATATTGATATTGATAGAGAAGAAAGTACTGCAAAAATTGTTTCGCCACAAAAACCAAAATCTCCTCTTTCTTCTACAACTAAAAAAAGACTATGTAAGGAGAGAAATTATAATGTCATACGGAATGATGCTATAAAGGAAAATGAATAACAATGGATGAAAGTAAATTTATAGTTAATAACATAAAACAACTCACTTTTGAATATAAGGAGATTGAGAGCCTTGGCATTCCTTATGCTGTTGAAAATTTAAGATTAGACGTTCGGATACAACCCAACTATGTCGAAAAAATGCGTATTGATATGTTTTTGCATGTTCGTTTTGAATTAGAAAATGAAGGTAAAAAAATTAGTCTATTGCATACAGATTTTAACATTCAATTTGATATAGTTAGTAAACGCATTATCAAAAAAGATACAGAAGGTTATTTGGTTAAAAAAAGTGTATTTGAACAAATGTTATTTGCTTTGTTTTTTATGGCACAAGGATATTTATTAAATCAAACAAAAGGAGATATTTTACAGGAATTTATTTATCTCATAAAATCACCTAAAAATTATCTTGAAGAACATCCTAATAGAAAAAAGGGATATATTTTGATTTCGGGGGGAAATTAGGAAAGAAGACTTAACAGGTAATCTGTATAGAGAAGGGAAGACAAGGCATCATTGCTTTGTCTTCCCTTTTTTTATGGTACCAAAAATAGCACATTAAGGATTTTATAAGTAATTTATGGTTTTTTAATTTCTATTGTGGTATCTTGAACTTTAGAGTTTGTTGGAACTTTCAGATTTAACAGGAATGCCTGCCAGTCAAATGCGTCTTTTTC
>Ga0209185_1000906_pt1 | contig 29409 bp, 28 predicted proteins | sample SidtaG_2_FD_187425 | JGI IMG/M metagenome (GOLD analysis project Ga0209185, IMG submission 187425) | Marine algal microbial communities from Sidmouth, United Kingdom - Sidmouth_Asex2 metaG (SPAdes) (version 2) | ecosystem: Host-associated > Algae > Red algae > Unclassified | place: Sidmouth... | reverse complement strand
TATCCGGCACTCTCTCCACTCCGCTATCGCTACGTTACGTTCAAACAACACCTACTATCCCTTACGCAAAGGGACGAACAATCGCGAGGCAGAAAAACAAACAATCACGGGATTTGTCAAAGAACCATCTTTTGGAAGGTGTTTTTTGAGGTAAGCTATTGATGTCTTCGGGATTAGGGAACTCAGCGATGGTGTTTCTAATTTCCCGAAGTTGTTTGTCATCATCCATCACAATTTCAAAGCCATCAATTTTTGAAAACATCAGGGCTTCAAATTCGTATTTTTGAATGTAGGGAATCAAGTCAGGAAAGTCTGCAAAATCATCAGCAACCCCTTGTTCTATATCACTAATATGTTGAGCATCAGTCGTGTAATTAGGGAAACTCGGTGGTAATTTAAAAAAATCAATAAGCGTAGTGACAATGACATTGCCTTGCGCTATGATTCTTTTTAAGTCATTTTTTAGGTAATCATAATTGACCACGCCACCTTTTTTGTGTTGTTTTCTATTCGTAATAATTGTTTGGGCGTTCACTGGGTTTTGAAACCCTAAACCGTACAAATAAGGAATGATAAATTTATTAACGAACACTACTTCAGAGTTACCTTCCACTAAAAATACCAGTCGTTTCATATTAGTAATTAAATGGTTGTCCGCCTATGATATTTTTCTCCCAAACCTCTCCTATGCTGTAATCTTCCAACCAACCTATCAATGCTTTTTTGTCCAAACGCTTAAATACAGTTTCATTATTTTTCCTGTCGGAAACTATGATGTCGTCGGGTTCAAAATTGTCAATAAAATTGGTGGATTGTGTCGATATAATGACTTGCGACTGCTTAGATACTTTTCGGATGAGTGCTGCAAGTTTGTTGATAGCCACCGGGTGTAAGCCCAATTCTGGCTCATCAATAATGATAGTTTTTGGTGGTTCGGGCTGCATCAATAAAGTAGCCAAACAGATGAATCTCAATGTTCCATCTGAAAGATTGTATGCGTCAGCGTAGTAGTCTTCTCCACCTTTTTCTTTCCACTCCAGTTTTATTAGTTGCTCATTTCTATTGGAAGGTGCCAAAACAAATTTTTCAAAAAAAGGAGCTATCGAAGCAATCGTTTTTTCAATTCTTATAAAATGTTTAGGATGTTTTTCTTTCAAATAAAGTAAAAAAGCGGCGATATTAGAACCGTCTTTTTTTAGCGTGTGATTATCATCGACATTACTAAATCCTTTCATGGGGGAGCTATCTCCGGTATCGTGAAAATGATAGACCTCAAATTCTTTTAACCTATCATTTACCCAAAATGCCTGTCCTGAATAGATTCCTTTGAAATTAGACTCTTTCTGATTTTTTTCATAATTTTTTTTATGCCATATCCCCTCAAAAAAAGCCGTATCTGTAGATTTTATATACAAAGCATCTTGCGCTTCTCCTAAAGTCACCATGAATTTATTTGTATTATTAAAATTTAAATTTAAATAAATTTCTTGTGTAACTTTTTTACCAAAATGTAAGAGACCATTTGCGCCACCTTTTTTGATAACGTATTCAGATAAATTAGCGTTGTAAATAGCTTTTACCAATGAAAAAACAGCGATAAAATTACTTTTCCCTACACCATTCCCTCCAATGAGAATATTGATAGGGCGTAAATCAATTTCGCAACTTTTTATTGATTTGAAGCCTATAATCTGAATTTTTTTAATCATGTTCAACGTTATTCACAACAAATATCGTTATTTAATTTGAGAGATTCAAATATAAGCATTTCCAAGTCTTTTGAAAATTGCATCAATTATTCGCTAAGTAACGATAAAACAATAACTTCCCGATTTGGACGGCTTCTTTTGCCCTTATTTTTCCCCTTGAAAACAGTTATTTATCCAGATAAACGCCTATTTCCAAGAGAAAAACTAAGACCAAAATAACCTCGTCGAAATCGTGAAGTTATTATTCTATCGTTACTAAATTGTATGTTTTTCCATTAAAAATATAGGAAAAAGCAATAATTATACTTAATTTCATGTTTGACATTACCTAATTCTAAAATAGATGACTATATAATTCAAGTTGCGTTTCCGTAACTTAGGGATGAAAAGATAATAAACGTTACATCTTCACGCCGTTATTTTTTCTTTACACGAGCCAAATTTGACGCGAATAACGGGTTATTTAAGAAAAATTTGGTGAAGTATAAAGAAAAAAGAACAAGTCAAGATGTAGTGTTTATTATTTTTTCATCCCTTAATCAGTCATAAACCTTTATCGTATTTTATGTTTCCCTATTGGTAATGGACTACTTTTTTCTGAAAGCACCCTCCCTTTTGTACCATTCCTATTTTTTGTTTTTTGTGAAAAAACTGAACAATAATTTTGTTTTATGCAACCTTCGTAATATTTCTACGTATTCAATTGTCGGACTCTTATCATTTTATAAGTTGTTAATAATTGGGGTAATGAATAAAATAAAGCAAGTGAGGGCAGCAGAGATAGATGGCGTCATTATTAATTATGGACGTAAGATAGATAAACGTTGATTTGTTATTTTCCAATACATTAAATTATGAACAAAAGCGGAAGACCGGTCAATATCTTACTTATTGAAGATAATCCGGGAGATATTAGATTGACAAAAGAAGCATTTAAAGAAACTGGAATGGCGGTCAATTTGAGCGTTGTTACAGACGGAGTAGAAGCACTTTTATACCTCAAACAACAAGGCGAATATACCGATGCTATTATCCCGGATTTGATTTTGTTAGACCTCAACCTTCCTAAAAAGGATGGGCGAGAGGTACTTGAAATCATTAAAAAAGACGATAAACTGATGTGCATTCCTGTGGTCGTGCTGACGACTTCCGGAGCAGAGCAAGACATTTCAAACAGTTATCGACTACATGCAAATTGTTACCTCAATAAACCTATCGAATTTGATAAGTTTTTTGACCTCATACAAAAAGTAGAAGACTTTTGGCTAAGTACTACGGTGCTACCAACCATGATAAATTAAAAACAAGTCTATAATCACAAAATGGCAAAATGCCGATGTTGTTTGGACTGATTAACGTGTAAAACTACTGCGATGAAAATTAATATTCTTGTTATTGATGATTTAGAAGAAGATGCTAAGTTGGTAAAAGTATTTCTGAAACAGGCTTCGCTGAGGCATGAATTTTTCTATGCAGAAACACTTTACGAAGGTATCGAAGTTTGTGAAGAAAACGATATTGACTTAGTACTTTTAGACCTCAGTTTGCCAGACTCAAGGGGCTTACGAACCCTCGAAAGTTTTCTGGAACGAAACCCAAAAGACCTTCCTGTGGTAGTGATGACGGGTACGTCGAATGAAATGGTCGGAGAGCAAGCTATAAGGGCAGGTGCGCAGGATTACCTAGTCAAGGGAGAGTTTGATTACAAGCTTTTGGGGCGTGCCATTCGTCAGGCAATGGCAAGACATAAACACCTCAAAGAGCTGGAAAGACTCAACAAACAACTCCACGCCATCAAAATCCGATTTGATTGGATCAATCAAATGACTGGTTCCGGGCATTGGGAAATCGACATTGTGACCAATGAAATGAATTGGTCAGACGAAGTCTATAAAATATTCGGTTTTGACCCCGGACGAATCAAACCATCCCTTACAGACTACCTCAATTACGTGTATTCCGAAGACAGAGAAAAAGTACAAAGTGCCTTGCAAGGTGCCATCAAAGACGGCGAACTTCGCAAAATAGAATATCGCATTAGAGTAGGAACTGCTCCTATCAAATACGTCGAAAATCACTTTCAGGTATCCTTCGACAATACCAACCAGCAAATGCTGCTCGTAGGCGCACTACACGACATCACAGAGCGCAAACGCTCTGAAGAATTGCTCGTACAGCATAAACTCTCCGAAGGCACTTCGCGCATGAAAGAAGAGATTTTGGAAGATATGAGCTTTCATATTAAGACACCATTGTCTTCTATCGTCAACCTTTCCTATATCCTCAATGCTTCTGGACTTAGCGACGAGCAGGGAGAATCCGTCAAAGCACTCCAGCAGTCGGTCAGCGACCTTTCGCTCGCCGTCAACAATATGCTCAACTTCTCTGTGCTGCTTTCTGACAAAATTACGGTCGAAGAAGAACAGTTTACCATCGCCAATACAATTCAAGGCTTGGTCAAAATGTTCCAAATCAAAGCCAACAGAAAAAGCATCACATTGAATGTCGAAGCTGACGAAAATTTACCGAAGTACTTAATAGGTGACGAAACAAAAGTCAACCAAATCGTATACAACCTGCTGGATAATGCCATCAAATACACCGAGCATGGCGGCAGGATAGAATTTGAGGTCAAAGCAGACAAAATGGAAATGGGCAGAGCCGCCGTTTCCTTCCGTGTCGAAGATAATGGCATAGGTATGTCGAAAGAGAAAATGAAAGAAATTCTCGATACCGACCGACTGCTCAACCTGACCGAAGAAGACAAGAAAAAAGGACTCGGACTGGCTATTGCAACTCGCCTCACACAGAAAATGGACGGCGAACTAAAGGTAGTCAGCGAAGAAGGCGATGGCACGACATTCACCGTCGAAATCGACTTTAGTATCGCAGAGATAGCTGCACAGGAGATAGGCGGCGACCCGATACGCCCAATGCGCATCCTCTTTGTAGAAGACCACTTCCTCAACCAAATCGCCACCAAACGAATGCTGACCATGTGGTCGGACTACGTATCCGTAGAAATTGCCGATAATGGTAAAATAGGTTTTGAAAAATTTGAAGCGAACGACTACGATGTCGTCCTCATGGATTTGCAAATGCCGATAATGAACGGCTTCGAGGCTTCTGCGCGTATACGTACCGTAGACTCCGAAATTCCTATCATCGCACTATCAGCAAATACCAGTAAAACAGAAGCCGAAAAATGCTTTGCCACCGGTATCAACGACTATCTTGCCAAACCCTACAACCCCGAAGACCTCAAAGGTAAGATTATGACATTAGTCTACAAGAAAAAGCATAGAGAAGCCGTAGAATCGGCTTAGGAACAGGAATTAAATAAATGTAGATTCTTCGCGTCGTTATTTTTTCTTTACACGAGCCAAATTCGACGCGAATAACGGGTTATTTAAGGAGAATTTGGTGAAGTATAAAGGAAAAAGAACAAGTCGAGATGTAATGTTTATTGTTTTTTCATCCCCTAGTGAAAGAAAATATCAAGATTAAACACTTGGAGGGATGGGACGCTACACCGGCAACGGTTGTGGGCGTCCCACTTTTTAAGTTTAAGTTTAAATATCTGATTTACCTTCGGCAAATCTTTTTTTCGTTAGAAGGTCGCACTGAAATATAGCCATTTTTTAATTAATTAAAATTATTTTGTAATTTATTTATTATTAAAAATTAATTATTTATAAATATTTTTTATTATAAAATAATTTAAAAATATCCTTATTTCAGCAGAACCTTAGAAACAAAAGAGAAAAAATTTAAACCTAAACTTAAACCAGTTTCATATCCACCTCTTTGCGTTCCATATTTACATCTATAATTTCGATTTGAACAGTTTGCCCCATACGGTAAGTATCGCCTGACCATTGTCCTTTCGCTACAAAGCGATTTTCGAGAACTATCGGTTCTTCTATCGTATCAAAACGTACCAAACCTTCACACTGATTTTCTGTAATCGCTACAAAAATACCGCGTTCGATAACTCCTGAAATGACGCCTTCAAATTGCTTTCCGATGCGTTCTTTCAGGTACTCTGCTTGTTTATATTTTATGGATTCGCGTTCGGCTTCCATTGCCTTTCGTTCTTGCGCTGAGATTTGCTTGCATTTCATCTCCAATTCCTCTGCATCCACACGGTGCGGTTTATCCAGATTTTCATACAAAATCCTGTGAACCAATACATCCGCATACCGTCGAATCGGCGAAGTAAAATGCGTATAATTATCAAATGCCAAACCGTAATGACCGATATTCTCCGTCGTATAAATCGCTTTTGCCATCGTTCGAATTGCTAATGGTACGAGCAATTTCAACCCATCATTCGTTTCGGCTTCTTCCATCAATTTGGTATAAGCCGCAGCAATTTGTCGAGGTGTATCAAACTCCATTTTATAACCCATTTGCATGGCATATCGAGCAAATTCCATCACCTTTTCTGGGTCGGGCGCATCATGTACACGATACACAAACGGCACTGGCGCACCTTCTTTTTTCTTTGCAAAAATAGTTGCTACTTCACGATTGGCAAGCAACATAAAATCCTCAATTAGCAAATGTGCGTCCTTCCGAACTTTCGTATACACATCAATCGGTCTGCTCGCCTCATCCAATACAAATTTCACTTCTGGCGTTTCAAAATTGATCGCGCCTTTTTTGAATTTCTGCTTACGCAATTTATAAGCAATTTGGTTGAGGTTTTTCAATTCCTCTGCATAATCGCCTTTGCCTGCTTCCAGTACTTCCTGCGCTTCTTCGTAAGTAAATCGACGATTGGAATGCGTCACCGTTCGTCCGAACCAGCGATTGACGATTTTATCACTTTTATTAAACTCAAACACCGCCGAAAAGGTCAATTTATCTTCATTCGGTCGCAAAGAACACAACTCATTGGAGAGCTTTTCAGGCAACATAGGCAACACTCTATCAACGAGATAGACCGAAGTCGAGCGTTTTAAGGCTTCCTTATCCAATGCCGTATTTTCTTCCACATAATGCGACACATCAGCGATGTGTATGCCTATTTCGCAATGCCCATTTTTGAGGTATTGAATAGAAAGTGCATCATCAAAATCCTTCGCCGTGTCCGGGTCAATCGTGAAGGTCACGACCTCGCGCATATCGCGTCTGCGAGCGACTTCTTGCTTTGTGATTTCGGTCGGCATCATATCAGTTTGCTGAATCACTGCCGATGGAAATTCGAGATTGAAGCCCTGCTGAATCAAGATAGATTTCATCTCAATATCGTGGCTGCCTGCTTCGCCGAGTACCATTGTCACCCGACCCGATGGGCTGCGTTTGTCGTCCGTGTGCCACTCCGTAATTTGCACGATGACTTTCTCGCCATCCTTCGCGCCTTTCGTCTTTTTTAGTGGTACATATATATCAATCGGCATTCGTCGTGAATCAGCCGTCAGGAAAGCGAATTTTTTGGAAATATGAATCGTTCCAATAAAGCTTTCGGTTGCTCGTTTCAGCACCTCTACGATGCGTCCTTCGGGTTTTTGTCGGCGACTGCTCTCCTCATATTCAACCTTTACGCGGTCGCCATGCAAGGCAGAACCTATATTTCGCGGAGCGACATGAATATCAAATTCGAGATCATCGCATACGATGTAGGCTGCGCCGCGTTGGGTCATATCCACGCGCCCTTCTGCCGTCACTTTCGCACGAATACGCTGCCCGATAGCGAGTTTGTATTTTTCGTTGGAAAGCTTGATGATTTTACCCTCTGATTCCAATTGCTCTAATCGAGCTTCTACTGCGTCTATGGAAATTTTCCCGTGGACTTTTTTCTTTAATTGCCCGGCGTTATATCGCTTTTTGGGACTTCTTTTAAATATAAAAAATATATCTTGTTTTAATGTATTTGACTTGCCGTTTTTCTTTCGTTTTGACATAATAAATAATGAATGAATGAACGAATTTTGAATGAATGAATGAATCACGGTAACATACGTATGATTCATTCATTCCTTCATTCAAAATTCATTCATTGTCCCCTCTGGGGAAATGTTAATAATGTGGTGCTGGGAAAAGGATGTGGGAATAAGCTTTTTGGTGTTCTGTGCAGATTCGCCTTCTTTCACTTCTATGTTCCAACTGCTCGTAACTGTGGCTACTGATACTTTAAACGCAGCATCGGCCGGAATAGTTCCTGCGATACGTTTTTTTTCTATGAAATTTCCTTTTTTATCGAATGTCGCCAACCAATAATGGTATTCCATCAAGCTCGCCTGCCAATAGACCAAACCCTCAAATTTGGGGGTATCCGACAAGCGAAAACAAGGGATAAACTCTGTAAATTCATCTATCACCTCTCCTTCTTCCAATAGAAAATGGCTCACTGTATCTACTGAAAGTGGTTTATTTTTCTTTTCAAACTCACGGAAAGTATCGGGCGCGAGTTCGACAGGTAGTTTTGCCTTCGGAAATTTAGTAATTAAGGTCGTAAAGCCTGCGCGTTTGGTTTGTTTTGCCATAGTTCGTATTAATTTCGATGCAAAAGTAGTAAAATTCCAAGCACTAAAATCTAAATTCTTGGAAACGTTTACATCTTCCTCTTAATTCCTATGCCCAACATATTACGTAGTGATTTTGTCGTCTTTGGAAATTCGATAAATTCATTGGAAAGCCCTACATAAAGGGAGTATTGCGGCACAAGGTAAAAATCTTCGGAAAGCGGTATGTCATACGCCACGCGAATGCTTATGCCGAAATAATACATCGAATGGTATGAATCGTATAAGTCATTTACATCGTCGTATGATTCTTCCACAACGGGTCCACTCGTTGAAACTATGTACCAATTCGTGTATGTACCCTCTATTTCTCCACCAATTAGTGCAGAAAATTCAGTACCTATATTGACATTCAGACCTTTTTTGCCACTAAAATTGATAGGATATAAACCAAACTGCAAGACGTTTTTTTTGGCATGTCCGTTTAACGAAGTACCGCTGCCTTGAGAGCGGAATTTCGCATCTATACCGCCACTATATTTACTAAATCCCAAGATAAAACGAAGACGCAAATCGTTTAGATAAACGTCGTCAATACCTACATTTAAGTTATAGCCACTCTTTAAGGTGTATGAACCTATATAGTAATCATCAAAATCATAAAAAAAATTTACGAGAGGGCTGCTGTTAAATTCCCAGCTTTGAGCTGATGCAGTTAGACCGAAAGATAGGAAGAATAGAAGGAGTATGTTTTTCATTATATGCTCGTTTTAGTAGGCGTGTCGCCAGACGAATACCTTTATTGGTGGCTAAAATACTTAAAATTAACCGAAAACACTTTATAAAAACCTTCGTCTGCCGACTAAACCACGTAATTTTATAAAGAACCATTTATTCTAAAAATTAAAACGAGCTAATAGACTTTATTTTTCTCATCCCTTAAAATGTCAAAAGGGTTTGCGACGTTTCGCAAACCCTTTTTCATTTTAGATTAAGCAAGGTGCTTTCAATATCCTCAATGTTAGGAGGATATTATGTTGAATTGGATGAAAATTTGAGGTCAGTGTAATTGTATGTAATTGTTGTAATTGATGACTGTAAGAAGTTGTTTTTTTTTATAGTGCGTGTACTTCTTTTTGCAATTTTGTGACATGGATAAATTACTTTTTACCATCAAAGCATAGCGAAATAAGAACGGAACACACTTATTTGTATGAATATAATTTTATCTTAATGTATTTTTTTATTTAGTTAACAATCAACTGATTATAAGTTAAAAAGAAGAAACAAGGTAGCATATATCACAAAAAGTTATAGCATAATTTTTACTTATGAAATTTAAAAAACAAGTCAGAATAAATTACATTTATACGGGCTAATAATAGACAAAAAAATAGGCTTACGATTTTCATCGTAAGCCTTCAATTTAGGTTAGGGGATCTTCGTAAAGGTTGATTAAATTCTCTGTTGGATTAAATTAAAATTGAAATTATTGTGTGTAATTGTCGTAATTGATAACAGCAAGAAGTCGCTTTTTGTCAACTCTTGCATGTCTAAAAATTTAAATTCGTGACATAGTAAATCTACTTTCCAACATCAACACATCAGTTATAACAGCTTATTTATGAAAGATATATACCTATGCTATAAAATGAATATATGTCTGTTTTTCTGTTAAAACTTTCGAAAAATCTGTCGAGTCTCAAAAATAATCCTAACGGTTATCAGAAAAATCCCAATTTGAATAAAGTCTAATATAAAAATGCCATCAGACTTCGGCACAACCTTTGTCTTAAAGTAAGCACCGCGACATCTATCTTTTATCGGGTTCTTTGACAATTTTTGCATTTTCCTTCAATGTGGCTTTAGCCCATTGAAATAAGTAGCTGAACGACAATGGGTTAAAACCACATTGGAGGGAAGGACGGGGCTTTTTTGCAAAAAATGTCAAAGAACCTTTTATCAAAACGTTAAAATAAACCACAGCGTCAGCTATTCCTAAAAAATCAACGTACTTTACAATTCCCTTTGAAATGCGTAATTTTGACCCGTCAATAAAAAAATTAATTCGATATTTTCTATAAAAGATAGTCGCACGCCCTACATTCACTTGTGGACTGCGGATTTATCAACTATAAATTAAATTTACATGAAAAATATACTTGCCATTCTTATCGCTGTTTTTGCGTTCACTTGTGTACAAGCTGAGGGCATCGAATTTTTTGAAGGGACTTGGAAAGAAGCCCTCGAACTCGCCAACAAAGAAGATAAACTCATCTTCGTGGATGCCTACACGACATGGTGCGGTCCGTGCAAAGCAATGGCGAAGAACATCTTCCCTTTAAAAGAAGCGGGCGATTTTTATAACGCCAATTTCATCAATATGAAAATGGACATGGAAAAAGGCGAAGGACGCACCATTCGTACCAAGTATAATGTCAATGCTTTCCCGACCTTCTTATTCATCAATGGGGCGGGCGAAATGCAATACACTTCTAAAGGTGGAAAACCCATCGACAGATTTATCGGTATGGGCGAAGAAGCCCTCAAACGCTTTGATAATAGCGGACAATTTGCCGATAAATACGAAGAAGGCGACCGCGACCCCGAACTCCTTCGCAAATACGCTGTAGCACTCGCCAAAGCCTCTAAGCCCGAAGCTGCCAAGGTTGCCAACGAGTTCCTCCGTACCAAGCCAGATTTTAGTACACTCGAAAATCTTAACTTCCTCTATGATGCGACCACTTACGCCGATTCGCGTATTTTTTCTTTATTCATAAAAAATAAAACAGCTATCGCCGCCCAAAAAGGCGACGAAGCCGTAGCCGAAAAAATCGAAAAAGTTTGTAAAAACACCGTCTCAAAGGCGATTGAATACAAAGAACCCGCCCTACTCGCCGAAGCAAAAACAAAAATGCAAACCAATGCGCCCAGCAAATTCGCTGCTTTTGATATAGATAGCGATATGATGTTTGCCGAAGCTATGGAAGATTCCAAAACCTTCCTCAAAGCCGCCGACAAATACATCAAAGCCAATGGCAAAAACAATGCACTCGTACTTCATAAAATGGCAAGCAGAGTTGTTGCCAACGAGGCCTCCAACGCGAAAATGAACGCACAAGCCCTCAAATGGGCAAGCAAAGCAGCCGAAAATGGCGGCGAAGCAAAATACCTGTTTACCCAAGCCCAATTGCTACACGCAAACGGCAAAAACAAGGAAGCCCTACAAATCGCCGAACAACTCAAAACAACAGCAGAACAAGCCAAAAATCGTAAATTATATCAGGGAGCCGACCTTCTCATTCGCAAAATAAAAGAGGTACTTTAGAATTGAGACGAGAGAGGTGAGACAAGAGATAAGAGAAATTACTTCTCACGTCTCGTCTCTCATCTCTCGTCTCTCTCATGTCTCTCATCTCACTTCTCATTTCTTTCTTATGAAAAATATACTCTTATTTGCCTTGTTTTTGACAGGGACGATGCTTTCTGCACAGGGCGTCGAATTTTCCAAGGCTGATTGGAAAGATATTTTGGCGGAAGCCAAAAAAGAAAACAAACTCGTATTTGTGGATGCTTATACGACTTGGTGCGGACCCTGCAAAATGATGTCTCGCGATGTATTCCCGCAGGCAAAAGTTGGCGAATTTTACAATGCCAATTTCATCAATGCAAAAATAGATATGGAAAAAGGCGAGGGTGTTTTGTTAGCTGCCAAATACGAGGTCAACGCCTACCCTACCTACCTTTTTGTATCGCCCGACGGAGAGTTGGTACACAAAAATATGGGATATTTGCCAGTGCCGAAATTCCTTGATTTGGGCGCAGCTGCCATCGACCCCAAACGTCAGTCTGCCAAACTCGCCATGCGCTTCGTAGCAGGCGAACGCACACCCGAACTCTTACGAAATTACGCGATAGCGAGCCACGAAAATAATGACCGTAAATACGTCATGCTCGCCCTCAAATACATGGATACGCAAGACGATTGGGGTACTGCCGAAAACATGGCATTCCTGATGAAATACGCCGATGGTTTTGATGACCAGCCGATGCAGTATTTATTGAAAAACCGAGAGAAATTCAACACCGAATTTGGACAAGAAACCGTCGATAAATACATACAAGCCTCTATCTCAAAGAAGCTCTACGGCGGCACGGGCAAGCCCCTCACGCTCAAAGATGTAGACGCAACTTACCAAAAAACTTTTCCCAACCAAGCCGACCGTCTTTCGATGGAGTTTCGTATGAACTACTACGAGCGAGCGCAAGATTTACCAAAATTTATACAAGCCGTAGTGAATTATATGGACAAATATGGCAGCGCAGATTGGCAACAACTCAACGCCTACGCATGGGCGTTTTATGAGTTGGTAGAAGATAAAGCGACCTTGAAAAAAGCACTTCAATGGTCATTGACTTCGGTAGGTATCGAAAGTAATTTTCATAATACAGATACCGTTGCCGCACTTTATTACAAACTTGGCGACCAAAATAACGCCCGAAAATATGCCAAAAAAGCCATCAAACACGCCGAAAAAGAAGGGCAAGATCCACAAGCTACCGTCGATTTATTGAACAAAATCAATCAAATGTAGCTTGCCTTTGGCAAGTTGATAATTGAGAGTGTATAAGTATCAGGAACAAAATAAATGTATATTCTCGACTTGTTCTTTTTCCTTTATATTAGACTTTATTCCAAAATATTTTGTATAGAGTAAATAATCTTTTTCCACTACTCTGCGTTGCCTGAAAATTCATGAATTTTCTCTACATTTTTAAAATAAATAAAGCCCTTTCAAGCTATGCTTGAAAGGGCTTATTATATTGCCCATTTGGGAACAGAGCAAAGTCGGATATGGTTATTTCACCGACATTTTCTTGGCATTAGGTCGTCAATTAGTTGTTATGGTTCATTTGGTGCTAGTTGGTTCTTTTGTGCTAATTGGTTCTTTTGATTTTAATCTGTTTTTTCGTGCTATATGTTGTTGTCTAATTTCCAAATTGTGTTTTTTTAGGTAAACAAAAAACTTAAACTTATCAAAAAGATTTAAATTCATTTGTCTCCTTCGACAACACAAATATCATACATTTTGCTTTGCTCTACAAACCACATTTTCCTAAAATTGTACTTTTCAGTAATGCTATTTTTTATACAAAAAACTGATTTACAGTGTTTTTATGTACAAAAAAACGTACTTTTGAAAAAGGAAAAATTTTAATTATTTATGCCTAAGTGAAAGAAAATAAATAACTTGCCCATTATACTTGTTCTTTTCCCTTCTAAAAAACACAAAAAATAGTTCCGTAGCTATGGCTATGCAACGATTTTTTGAATTCTTTAGAAGGTTCTGCTGAAATAAGGATATTTTTAAATTATTTTATAATAAAAAATATTTATAAATAATTCATTTATAACAATAAATAAATTATAAAATAATTTTAATTAATTAAAAAATGGCTATATTTCAGTGCGACCTTAGAAGAAAAAATTACGGCGCATTATGGAACAATTTATTTAATTTCTTTCACTAAGTATTAATATTGTGGATAAAATCAAGGAAATCATCAGGACATTGGGCGCAGATGACGTGCGCGAATTTAGGAGTTTCATTCATCGTCAAAAGAAAAAAAAGAGTCGAAAGGATTTAGATTTATTTGAATTTCTGCTAAAAAACGAAGCAGATAAACCTGCCATTATCACCAAACAAATCGGCGTACCCAACAAGGAAGCCTATTACGCAGTACGTAAACGTTTGTTGCGACATCTGACCGATTTTGTAGTACTCAAACGGATGGATGATGACCCGACGGCTTCTTCTTCCATCATGGGGTCGATTTCCTTGGTGCGCTATCTATTTAGCAAAAAAGCAGACGAATTGGCGTGGCATTACCTCATTAAAGTCGAGGCACTCGCGGAGTCGCATGAGCAGTTTTCGCTACTCAATAATATTTATTTGCTGCAAATCAGAAATATCCCCTCCAAATACGCGCCTACGCTTCAACAAATAATTGAGAAGTACAAAACTAATCGTACTTTGCTCGATGAAGATGAGCGCGTTCAATTTGCACACGGCATTATTCGACAAAAATTGCATGAACGTCGTATCGAAAGCAAAGTCATTAATATTCGCCGTACTATACACAAAACTTTGCTCGAATACGACTTGACGGAGGTGGTCATCAAGCGTCCGCGTTTGCTGTATAATATCGCTTCCATCGCGCGAAGTGTGGCGATTACAATAGGCGATTTTCGAGATTTTGAACCCTATATTATAGAACAATACAGGTCGGCAAAAGAAGGTTACGGCTTCCCAAAACACCATCATTTTTACAAACTCAGCCTCTTGTACATGATTGCTCACGCACTATATCGCAACCGCAAATTTGCAGAATCAAAAGAGTGGCTCAGCATCTATCACGACAGTATTCTGCAATATAATCGCAGTCATTACAACCGCTTTTATCCTTTGTATATCATGCTTTTAGCGGCTATTCTTGTTTTTGAAGGAGAACTTGACGAAGCTATAAAAATGCACGAAACCTTAATCGCCGAAACAGATTTCAAACTCAATATCGAAAACAAACTCACGGCTACGCTCAGTCTTGCCACCTATTACAGTTTTAAGACGGATTATAATAAAACCCGAGAAATATTATGGGGTATGCCCACCGACCGCGCTTGCGAAAAAAATATGGGTAAAGAATGGTTGCTCAAAAAAAGTATGATAGAAATGCTCGCCCAATACGAACTCGGCAACGACGATATCGCGCTCAACCGCATCCGTGCCATTGAGCGATATTTCGATGATTTTATTCGCCGTCCAAAAAATATTTATGTCAAACAGTTTATATCGGTCATAAAGGCTTATATGAACAATCCCAACGCGATCCATGCCGATAATTTTTATGAAATGACGGGCGGTAAAATTGACTTATCAGCCGAAAAACATCATAGTACTATCGATATGTCATTTTACTGCTGGATAAAATCAAAAGTATTCAAACAACCTTTTTACGAAGTATTATTAGACCAAATCAATAAAGATTTATAAGGTTTATGGAGTTTATTTAGTTTCTTTCACTTACGGGATTTTGCTTGGCAAAATCCAACTTTATAAGCTCTATAAACTAAACAAAAAAAGCCCACCAAAAAGGCGAGCTCCATCTCTTGTAAATAACTATGACGCTTATCGTAGTCGTCTGCCGTGACCGTCAGCCGTCTATCGTCAACCGCTAATCGTGTTATTTGAACATTGATTCCTTTTTGAACTCTTGAATTAACAAGTAGTAGAAAATAGCACGGTACTTGCTACGGTTGGAGCTACCGAAAATACCTACAACCTTCTGGATAGCCTCATCCAATTTTGGAGAATCTTTTAAGCCTAATTTTTTTATTAAAAAATTCGTCTTAACACGCTCCAATTCAGCAGGGTCACCAGAAGCAATAGTAGAAGCATCTGCTTTATAAAGTGCAGGACCACAAGCTTTTGCAGCAGCTTTCAAAAGAGCATCATCTACTTTTTTGATACCGAGTTTGCCAGTCATATTTTCTTTGTACTTGGCTAATAAATCATCAAGTTTACCCATGTGTCTTTTTAATATTTAAAATTGTGAATAAAAAATCTTTTAATTTATAGTTCCATAGATAAATGTGGTTTTTCGACAGACTTTATACTTGCTATAGAATATTGACCACTAACTATGGACTGCTGTAATAAAAAATCAATGCAAGTATAGTGAATCCTCACAATTATTCACATTTTTTTACAACAAAACAACTATCTTGCGCCTTATTTTTTGAGTTTTAGATGAATTTTGGTTCAATTCATTATTTACACTTCTTTTTTTGAATTATTTTGCTTCGTAAAGCATTAGTGAAAGAAAATAAATAACTTGCTCCATTATGCTTGTTCTTTTCCCTTCTAAAAAACACAAAAAATAGTTCCGTAGCTATGGCTATGCAACGATTTTTTGAATTCTTTTGAAGGTTCTGCTGAAATAAGGATATTTTTAAATTATTTTATAATAAAAATTATTTATAAATAATTCATTTTTAATAATAAATAAATTACAAAATAATTTTAATTAATTAAAAAATGGCTATATTTCAGTGCGACCTTAGAAGAAAAAATTACGGTGCATTATGGAACAATTTATTTAATTTCTTTCACTAAGTACACTGTTTTATAAATTTATTTACATTTTTTGACGTTTATTTTGAAATGAATCGAATCAAAAATGACGCGAATACTCACTGTATTTAAGGATTTTTTGGTGAAGAGTCATTTTAAAAGAAATACTCAAAAAAGTAAATAAATTTGTGAAACAGTGTACTAAGTATCAAGAACAAAATAAATTCAGATTTTGACTTGTTCTTTTTTCCTTTTTCTTCATTATGAAAATCCTTGCGTAACTTGGCTATGCGCAGTTTTCATGTCTCGAAAAAGAAAAAAATAACAGCGTCAAAAAACTTAATTTATCTATGCCTCGTTCCTTAATATATAATGACATAATTGTCAAATTAACGGATACACGAATACACGAATATACGAATATACGAATATACGAATATACGAATATACGAATATACGAATACACGAATCACGAATACACGAATACATGCACCAATACATAAAAGAAATAGGACAGCACGAGGGCAAATCAGCGATACTCAAAGGCTGGGTCGCCAATATCCGCGAATCTAAAACCAACATTTTTGTCGTCTTGCGCGATGGGACTGGTTTTATGCAATGCGTCATTAGTTTGGATGCTGTCGGCGAGGAGCAATTTGAAGCTGCCAAACGCCTTTCCCTTGAAAGTTCGCTTACCCTCACAGGCAATATCATCAAAGACGAACGGCAAATGGGCGGCTACGAACTTCAAACCACGGCACTCGAAGTATATGGTTACGCAAAGGATTATCCCATCAAGGTCAATGAAAACGAACACGGCGTGCGCCACCTCGCAGACCGTCGCCACTTGTGGTTGCGTTCCGAGCGTCAATGGGCGATAATGCGTGTGCGTAACGAGATAAAAATGGGCATCCACGAGTTTTTTCAAGACCGAGGTTTTATACAGATGGATGCGCCGATTTTTACGGGCAATGCGTGTGAAGGAACGACGACGCTTTTCGCTACGGATTTTTTTGGCGAAGAGGCATTTCTCTCCCAATCGGGACAGTTGTACGGCGAAGCAATGGCTATGGCGCAGGGCTTGATTTATACCTTCGGTCCTACTTTTCGCGCCGAAAAATCGGATACGCCGCGCCACCTCGCTGAGTTTTGGATGATAGAACCTGAAATGGCGTTTTACGATAATGAAATGAACATGAATATGATAGAGAAATTTATCAAGCATGTCATCAATCGCGTCTTGGAAAAATGCAAAGTAGAATTGGAAGCACTCGACCGCGATGTGGAAAAACTCGCTAAGGTCAACCAAGAATTTCCGCGTGTTACTTATGTCGATTCGGTCAAAATATTGCGCGGTGAAATGGAAATCAACGGCAAAAATGCCATCGCCGTACAGGAAGCCGACCTTGCTGCCGCCCAAGAAGGCATCGAAGTCAACTTGAAAGACATCGCCGAACGCGAAGCTGCTATAAAAGCCGGCATGAAAAAGGGCGCACGCAAATTTAGCGAAGCCAAAATCGCCGCACTCCGCAAGGAAATCGCTACGATGGAAGAACAGGTGCGCAATATTCCGAAATGGATAGCATCCGCGAAAAATTTTAAAGACGGCGAAGACTTTGGCGGTTCGGACGAAACGGTATTGACGCGCGTATTTGATTCGCCTGTGATGGTCTACAATTGGCCCACCAATATCAAGGCGTTCTACATGAAAGAGGTCGAAGGCGACCCCGACCACGTAAAAGGCGTTGACCTACTCGCGCCCGAAGGCTATGGCGAAATCGTTGGCGGTTCAGAGCGTGAAACGGACATCGAAGTGTTATTGAAAAAGATAGAAGAACACGACCTGCCGATGGAAGAATTTGAATGGTACCTCGACCTGCGCCGCTTTGGTTCTGTGCCTCATTCGGGCTTTGGACTGGGCTTGGAACGCATCGTACGTTGGTGTTGTGGCATCGACCATTTGCGTGAGACAATTCCATTTCCGCGTCGTTATGGAAGACTTTTGCCATAAAAAATAGAACGCAGATTTCAACGTAGCGTAATGCCTCCGGCTTGCGCCGCATTAGGTAAGCGAAATAGAACGCGATAGAACACGGATTTGGCGGATTGAACGGATGACACGGATTTTTTAGTGTTTCTTGTCAGCGAAAATCTGTTAAATCCGCTAAATCCGCGTTCCATTATGTATAAGTTGAAATTAAGCTAAAAAAGTATTAACTTGTTGATAATGAAAAATAAGCAAGTCCTATGATAATAGCCAATCCAATGTACGATGTCGTTTTCAAGCGATTGATGGAGAATGACCGTGCAGCAAAGTTCTTTTTGAGTACGATGCTTGGTCAAAAGGTGGAATCATTGGAACTCAGACCGCAGGAATTTACCCATGAGGATAAGGATATGCTTATGGGGCTTCGTTTGTTTCGGTTGGATTTTATGGCAGTTGTCAAAACAGATACAGGGGAAAGCAAAAAAATACTCATAGAAGTTCAAAAGGCAAAAGAGCCAACAGACCTGATGCGATTTAGAAATTATTTGGCGGAACAATATAAAAAACAAGAAATTATCCAAAATGAAAAAACAACGTTACCTATCACAACGATATATATTCTCGGTTTTACGCTGCCAGAAGTAAATACAGCCTGCGTACACGTAGCCAGACAGTATCGGGATAAAATTAATGAGACTGTGATGGATAAAAAAAATGATTTTATCGAATGTCTGACCCATGACAGCTATGTAGTACAAGTTCGCCGAATAACAGGCAAATACAAAACAAGACTTGATAAGTTATTGAGTGTTTTTGAACAAAAAAACTTTATCGGAGATTCAGAAATTATAAAAGAGTATACACACGAAACTGACGATGAAGACGTGAAAATCATCGCAGACATCCTCCATCATGCTGGTACCGACCCCGATAGCAAAAAAGAAATTGAGAATGAACAAGAAGCACTTCGTACTTTTAATGAGATGCTTGAAGGAAGAGAAAAGAAATTCTTGAAAACAATTGAAGAACAAAGTAAAGCAATCACAGAAAAAGATAAGCTATTAGAAGAACAACGTAAATTGATAGAAAAATTATTAGGAGAACAAAAAGATAACAAAGACCAATGATAATAGCCAAAATGCGGCGCAAGCCGGAGGCATTACGCTACGGTTCACTTTTACATTTTACTTTTTTCATTTTATATTTTTCATTTAATGCGAATGCTCAATCCCTCAAAGGTATCACCTTCGAACCCAACCTGCACTACGGGCGTATCATCAAACATACCGATAAATTTACCGCTGATATTAAAGGAAATACAGTTATTATTGAATTTAATTTAATTAAAAAAACTTACGGCAGACAAGCCTGGCAAGCGCATCAAGGCTATCCTGCTTTTGGAGTAGCGATGAGTTATTTTGATTTTGGCGATAAAAAAACCTTTGGTAATGCGGTGGGTGTATTGCCCAATTTTACCTTTAAATTTTTGGAGAAAAAACGTTTACACGCACATTTCCGTGTCGGTGTCGGCGTGGGCTACGTAACGCAGACGTATAATGTCGTGGACAATACGACGAATACCGCCATCGGTTCGCATATAAATGGAATGGTGGGTTTTCGCTTCGGAACGGGCTACCAATTTAATGAAAAATGGACACTGCAAAGCTCGCTATCATTCACACACTTTTCCAATGGAGCTTCTGCTCTCCCCAATCTCGGTTTGAATGTCCCTTCGCTCAATCTTGGTTTTACTTACACGCCACAACCGCTTCAAAAACAGGACTTTATCCCGGCTTCTACATCTCGTACACGCGATAAAAAAACGCATTTTAGCATCCTGCAAGCCATTGCTTTTACAGAAACTATCACGCCCGGCGGACCAAAATATCCGGTGCATATCACGGCACTTTCGGTAGGTCGGCACTTGGGTTATGCCAATCGACTTTGGGCGGGTTTGGAATACGAATTTAACTACGCGACCTACGATTTTATGAACCATATCGGACAATTTGATACCCAACAAAAACGCCGTCGCAATGCTTCACGACTGATGTTTTTTGTAGCCGATGAGGTGACGCTCGGCAATGTCAGTATGTGGTTTCAGGCAGGGACTTATCTGACCCGTTCTTTTCTTCAGCCGGGATTGATTTATAATAAATTGGGCGTGCGTTATCATTTTCATTTAGGCGAAAAAATACCTCGCGTACATATCGGTGTGTATATGAAATCACATGCGGCAATAGCAGAGTATATGTCGTTTGGACTGGGAATGAGGTGGTAGTGTTTATTCGTAATTCGTCCGTAGAGAAGATATGTTTGTTTTGATTTTTGCGAATAAACCCTTATTTTACACAAAAAAATATTGTATAGTAGCCCTTGAATTGAAAAATAAATCAAAGAAATGAACCATTTAGAAAGAATTACGACAAATCCCAAAGTGATGCACGGCAAACCCTCAATTCGTGAGATGCGATTTACGGTTAGTCAAATGCTTGAATTAATCGCAGGAGGCATGACCTTTGATGAAATATTAGAGGATTATCCATACGTAGAAATGGAAGATATACAAGCTTGCCTTAATTATGCTGCAAAGATTGCTAATACTAAGCAAATTTTAGCCATTTCATGAGATTTATTATTGATACGCAATTGCCCCCCAAACTATCCGCTTATTTGGAATCCAAGGGCTATGATTGTAAGCATACAACGGATTTTGAAGAAGGACATTTGCTTCAAGACCAAGAGATTATAGAAATTGCCATAGAAGAAGAATGAATAGTGATTACAAAAGATTCTGATTTTTCTGATTACTATTTTTGAAAGGTGCACCACCAAATATACTAATGCTCTTGTTTGGCAACATATCAAATAAAGATTTAATTGCTTACTTTGAGGAGTTTATGAGAAATATAGAACAGACATTTTCGGATGGAAGCAACTATGTTCAGTTTAGTAGAGATGGCATAGTGGCAGACTGATGATAGATGGAAAAATCCTTAAAAATTTGGGTTCTTTGACAATTTTTGCATTTTCCTCCAATGTGGCTTTAGCCCATTGCAATAAATAGTTGAACGACAATGGGTTAAAACCACATTGGAGGAAGGGAGAGTCTTTTTTGCAAAAATTGTCAAAGAACCAAAATTTGAACTCGCGCTTGACACTTGAACTTTCTCACTCCACCATCATCTGCGCAAACTGCATATCATGCAACTCCCGATAATGTCCATCTTCCAATTGCAGCAGTTCTTCATGCGAACCAAATTCCTGTAATTCGCCTTTATCCAGTACCAAAATATTGTCGGCATGTCGAATCGTAGAGAGGCGATGCGCTATGATGATAGAGGTGCGTTTAGTGATGAGTCTTTCGATGGCGTATTGTATAACCGATTCAGTTTCAGGGTCTATTGATGAAGTAGCTTCGTCGAGAATCAAAATATCCGGGTCAAATACCAGTGCGCGAACAAAGGAAATCAACTGGCGTTGTCCCATAGAGAGCGTCGCGCCGCGTTCCATGACTTCGTAGTCGTAGCCGCCGGGGAGTTGCTCAATAAATTCGTGTGCGCCAATCATTTTGGCGGCTTCGATGACTTCCTCACGAGTCACGCGAGTGTCGCGCAAGGTGATATTTTCCATGACAGAACCCGAAAATAAAAACACATCTTGCAAGACCATCGCCACACGCGAACGCAAACTTTCCAAGTCATATTCTTGGATAGGGCGACCATCAATGAGGATTTCGCCACCATTTATTTCGTAAAAACGACTGAGGATATTGATAATCGTGGTTTTGCCCGAACCCGTACTGCCGACGATGGCGAGGGTGTCTCCAGGTTTTACTTTGAAAGACAAATCTTTGATAATCGGTTCATTTTCGAGGTATTCAAAATCAACATTTTTGAAAGCAATTTCGCCATTGAGGTCGGTCGCTTTTTTTGTGCCTTTGTTTTCTATTTTAAAATCTTTATCCAAAAGCGCGAATACGCGTTCTGCTGCCACGAGTCCCATTTGAAGCGTATTAAATTTGTCTGCCAACATCCGCACCGGACGAAATAACATGCCCAAATACAAAGGAAATGCAATCAAAACACCAAGCGTCACTTCACCACTGATGACACCTTTCGCGCCCCACCAAACGAGCAAGCCCAGCGAGGCAGCCGACAATATTTCTACGAAAGGAAAAAAGACGGCGTAATAGAGAATTGAATTAAGATTGGCTTGTGTATATTTTCTATTAATATTTTTAAAATTCTTAAATTCCTTTTCTTCTGCGTTGAAAATCTGTACGATGCGCATACCGCTAATTCGTTCTTGAAGAAAGGCATTCATCACCGAAATTTGGTTGCGAACTATTTGATAAGAGGCTTTTACTTTCTCTTTAAAAATATAGGTTCCCCAAATCAATAAGGGGAAAGTCACGAGGCAAATCAAGGTCAATTTCCAACTCGTCACCAACATAATCGCCAGCACTGCAAAGAGCGTCAGCACATCCGCAATAATCGAAATCATACCTTGTGAAAACACCGTATTTATCGTCTCAATATCGTTGATAGTTCGTGTGGTAGAAGTCCCGATAGGCGTGCGGTCAAAATAGGTCAGGCGCAAGCTCGTGATGTGCTTGAATACACGCACTCGCAAGTCACGAATCACCGATTGCCCCAACCAACTCGTCGAATAAATAAACACATAACGCATCACCGATTCAAGTACCAAAACGCCCAATAGAATCATTATCATCAGCACCAAACCTTCGGCATCAAATTTCATAATATGCTCATCAACAGCACGTTGAATCAAGTAAGGACGCAAAATAACGACCGGCGCGAGCAATAAAGAAAGGACACTCGCCAAAGCAAAAATCCCCTTATAAGGCAAGCCAAGCGCGAGGACACGTTTGAGTAAGGTTAAATCAACATATTTATTAATATTCATTCATGACAGTTTATAGAGTTCATGTAGTTTACAGCGTTTATAAAGTTTATTGGGTTCATAAAGTTCACGGAGTTTATAATTTATTTGACTCTGTAAAAGCTCAATCTCGCGTACCAAATGAACTTAATAAACTACACGAACTCAATAAACCACTCCACAAAGATACAAACCATGTGCGGGAACACTATAACTTTTTTCTAAAGGCAGTTGATTTTCGAGTGAATGTCGGATGGAATCTACCGTGATTCGTCCTTCGCCTGCGTACACACATGCGCCCACGATGAGGCGCACCATGCCGCGTAGAAAGCGATTGGCAGAGATATGAAATTCGAGTCGATTGTTTTTTTCGTCCAAAATCCACTCCGCACGCACGAGGTCGCAAAACATGGTTTTGGCATCCGAATTAGTTTTACAAAATGGCGTGAAATCTTTATGTTGGAGTAGCAATTGAGCGACTTCATTCATCGTGTTTACCTCCATTTTTTTAGCATTAAAATAATACCAAGCGGTTTCAATACAAAACGGATTGCGCTCTAAGTCAAGGAGATAGACATAACTTCGTTTGATGGCATCAAACCTCACATGTGCGTCATTCTTCACTTTTAGAACACGTCGAAATACAATATCGTTAGGTAAAAATTTGTTGAGACGATTGACAAATTCTTTCGGAAAATCGCCCTCAAAATCGAAGTGGAGAAAAAATTGACTCGCGTGTACGCCCGCATCTGTGCGTCCGCAACCCATGACTTCAATAGAGCTTTGCAAGATGGTGGAAAGCGCATTTTCGATGACTTCTTGGACAGTCGTAGCATTGGGTTGGATTTGCCAACCGGCGTATTGTGTGCCTTTATAGGCAAGTTCGGCGAAATATCTCATGGGCAGTCTACCCTTTTGTCAAACATAGGATTTCTTTTTATCAAAGTTAGCATAAAAACTCAAAAAACACAAGATTTTTACGATACGTTCTTTCGAACACAAAATAAATAACTTCAGGGAAGAGGAAGAAAATAATCTACCCCAAATGAAGAAGTTATTTTTTTTATATATTTGGCTAAATTTGACGCGCATAGCCGAGCTACGTAAGTGAAAGAAATTAAATAAATTGTTCCATAATGCGCCGTAATTTTTTCTTCTAAAGAATTCAAAAAATCGTTGCATAGCCATAGCTACGGAACTATTTTTTGTGTTTTTTAGAAGGGAAAAGAACAAGCATAATGGGGCAAGTTATTTATTTTCTTTCACTAAGTAGTAAGTCAATCTAATTATGATATGTTGCTTTGAGTGAAATTTTTTCGAGTACGAGGCGGAGGTTATTCAGCATAGCCGTAGCTACGCTGGATGTTCTCCAACAAAGTAATCGGACAAATTTCGCCAAATGAACTTATCATAATTAGTTTGACTTACTACTAAGGAAGATTTAGTGAAACATATAAGAAAAAGAACAATTCAGACGGGTAGATTATTTTTTTCGTCTTCCCTTAATAGTGTCGGATGAATTTGAGTGAAATTTATTCGAGTACGAGGCGAAGGTTATTCGGCATAGCCCTATAACTTGAATGACTAATAAGTATATTAATTAGGGCGTGTCCCCCTCCTTATCAGTCGGGGGTCGGGCTATCCGGCACTCTCTTCATTCCGCTATCGCTACATTTCGTTCAAACAACACCTCCTATCCCTCACGCAAAAAAGACAAACGAACAGACGAAAACGAACAATCACTACATGTGTCAAAGAACCATAATAATCAAATATTCGCCGCACAAAATCCTCATCCACCTAGTCTTGCACTTCTACGTAAATGAATATCCACAAAGTTTCACCACTTTTGAGTACCACCTCAATCAACTTGTCGGCACGTCGGTCTTTTACCCCTACGATTCTTCGGGAGAAAGTTTATTCAATGCTGTATCAAAAAATCGGTAGCCTTTTGAAAAGTCAATTTCATTTGTCATTCGGGAAAAAAAGTGCAGAAAATGCTCCGTCATCACTTCGATAACTTCTTTCCATACGCATCTTTGTCTATGTTGTATGGTATCTCATTGGCATGTATTTTGCCATTCAAAAGTAAATATAAGTTATTTCGTTAAATCAAATAAATAAAAACCTCATTTTAATGAAACTTAATACCATTATATTCGTATAATATAAATTCAAACCGTAAAATGAGTTCTTCATTACCCAATAGAATTGCCACCATATAATATTTTTCACTAAATTTAATTGTGTAAATAATTTAAAATTAAAAACAATTTAAAATTATGTTAAGAAATATTAATTTATAAGACTCTTAAAACAAATTCTTTACTTTTAGAGTTATACAATGATTGGTATTGCATTATTTATTAATCTAATGCGAATTAAACATTTTGAATAAAAACAATATTTTGAATAATGGCGCAAATCATTACTTTATTCTGAAAACAACCTGTCACTTGATTTGCATTATACTTTATTAAATTAATAAAAAAAACGTAAAATTGATTTACGTCTCCATCAAAACTCAACATAATCATGCGTACATTAATGACTTTGTTACTAGCTGTATTGCTATGTCAATCAGCTTTCGCCCAGACGGGCAACACTCAAATTAGCGGTACATTACATGGAGCTTCATGGAAGAAAATCAGCCTCAAAATAGGGGACAATCAAGCGAATATGTCTCAATATTCTGTTGATACTCAACTCAATGAAGACAATGAATTTGCCTTCAACATTTCGCTTTCCGAACCACAATTTGTCGCGATTTCTTACGGACCAAACTCATGGGTAAACCTCTATGTAGAGCCGGGAAATCAGATAGAATTGGAAGCTGACTCGAAAAATTTTGACCGCACCGTTTATTTTAAAGGCTCGGAAGGGGCAAATAATCGGGTGTTCCAGACCTATATGCAGCAGTTTCCCAAGGAAAGTAAATTCAAGCGAAAACAATATAAAAAAGGAACGCTGTACTACGAAGTTCCTACGGATATTTTTAGCAAAATCTTCCTTCTCAATCCATCGGCTTTTGCTTCGTATGCACAGAGCATCAAGCAGCACAAACTCAATACGATTAGTGCTTATGTGCTTAGTTTTCCTGACATTTCTCCTATGTTTGTCAAGCAATTACGCGCCAACGCAGAATATGAGTGGGCGCATTATATGCTCTCCTATGGCTATGCTTCCAATAAGAGAAATTTAGACCCAAATTTCTTTGATTTTGCAAATGAAATTGCCTTGAGTGACGATGATTTGGTCAACAATCCAGCTTATCGCCAATTTATAAAAGGTTGGATAGATTATCGTTTTTTCTCCGGTGAAACGCCCGATTATAATCATTTTGCAGGACAATATTTTTTGGCAAAAGAAGAACTACATGGCAAAACTCGCGCCTTTTTTCAGTCGGATATTTTGATACGCGGCTTAAAGAAAACGGATATGTCTCTCATGCTCAATGCTTATGACGACTTTGTAAAAAGCACTGAGCATCAAGAATATACGACATCTTTAAGAGGAGTATTTAATCAAAAAAATCGGGCTGCAGTCGGTAGCCCCGCGCCTTCTTTTACTATGGCGGATATAAATGGCAATCCCGTTTCGCTGAATGATTTTATAGGAAAAGTAGTCTATGTCGATTTTTGGGCAACATGGTGTCGTCCATGCCTCTCCAAAATCTCCATGACCAAAACTGTACAAAGTCGCGTACCGAGCAGCGAAGTGGTTTTTATTCATATTTCATTAGAAAAAACTGCCAAAAAATGGCGAGATTCAGTTCGTTTTCAGAACCTTGGTGGCGTTCATCTTTTCGCCGAAGGCGGCATTGATTCCGAGATAGCCAAAGCCTTTGATGTTAGCATGATGCCCGCATATTTCATCATTGATAGGTACGGAAATTTTGCCCCAAAACCCGACAAAACAGACGCTTTCACCTTGCAAGATTATCTTGTTAAATTGCTTTGATTGTTGAATTGTTGAATTGTTTTCGCTTCGCTAAGTAGTGGGACAAAAATAGGCTTACAATTTTGACGTGATTATTTTTTCGATATTTTTTCTTACAAAAACCGCACATAGCCTACGCTACGTAAGGATTTTTGTAGGTAAAAATAGCGGAAAAAGAAACCGTCAAAAAGTAAGGATATTTTTGTCCCACTACTTAATTGTTAAATTGCTTTATTGTTTCGCTTCGCTAATTGTTGAATTGTATAAAGAGGAATTTTTGCTTCGCAAAAATGGAAATGTCGTTCAACAACAATCCAACAATTAGCGAAGTGAAAACAATTCGACAATCAAAGCAATCAAACGATTCAACAATCAGCAAAGCGAAAACAATCAAGCAATTCAACAACAATCACTTCACAGCCACAATCTCCAACATCATCGGCGTAATCATCACCGAATTAGGGTCTTTTGTTCGCGTTTCAAAGGCTTCCATGACGCTATCTGCCCAAGATTTTTCGATTCTACCGAGTTCCAATTGATGCGCCAAATTGACCTCAACGAAGGAGAAAGGCCAATGCCACATAAAATCGTGCGGACGCAACACAAAGACCAAAGGGCGCACTGCTTCCAATTCAAAACCCTGACTTACAAGCATTTGCGGCAATACCTTTGCGGCATTGGTTTCGCTGCCCATTTCGCGCCAATTTCTCATGACCTCCTGTATAAACTCCTCTTGCGGCACACTCGTGGGTATGAATTTCCACGTTTCGTAATCCACATATTCATGGAAAATCGCTTTACCACCTTTCTTTAGCGCAGCATAATTTTTTTGTACCAAAACAGACGGGTCAGATAAAAAAGAATTGACCCATCGACACCAAGAAAAATCAAAATCACCTTCGGGGATTTCGTCTTTTATAATGTCCATTTCGTAAGCGCGAACGTTGGTTTTGTGTCCCAGTATTTTGCGTAAATGCGTCAGGTAATTCGCCGACCTTTCTATGCCGACTACTACACCTTTTTCACCTACTATTTCCGCCAAATTCGCCGTAGCATAACCCGGACCTGCACCAATGTCCAATACTTTTGAACCTTGCGTAATTCCCGTTCCATGCCAACACTTGAGCGCGTGCGGAAGCCATATATTATGCTGCAAACCAAGTCGTTGCAACTCGTCTTCGTGCGTGCCAAGTACGTAATCTCTTTCCATGTGACAATGCTTAAATGCTTAAATGATGAAATGCGACAATGATTTTTAATGAGTAAATGAATAGATGGGTAAATCGGGTACAACATTTACTCATCTATTCATCTACGCATTTACTCATTTCAATACTGGTGTTTGCCTCGCGACCAGCCTTTTTTCTCCAAATACTTCACCCCATCGGCGGCGGCGGGTTCTTCGAGTTGCGTTCCCATGCTGTCATTCCAGCGGTTCAGATAACCAAACAAAGCCGTGACGCCAAGAATCTCGACAATCTCGCCATCGTCCCAATGCTTGCGAAGATTTTCGGAAATTTCATCGTCCACTGCATTCGGTACAGTGGAGGCAGCAATCGCAAAATCAAACACCGCACGCTCGGCATCTGTGAAGGCGGAATAGGTTTTATATTCCCAAATATGATTAAGTTTATCTTGCTCACTACCATAGCGTTCTGCGGCACGTATGGCGTGGGCTTCGCAATATCGACAGCCGGCAGTCATGCTCGAAAGATAGGCGAGTTGGCGTTTTAAGGCACTTGTTACGCGACCTTTATTTTCCATTACGGCTTGATTCATTTCCAAAAATGCCCGTGCAATCCGCGGACGGCGCATCATCGTAAACAAACTATTTGGCGTAAAACCGAGCGTTTCTTCATAAAAACGCCCCATTTCTGCCGTTTCTTCGTTTGAGTTGGGGTCAATGGGTGATACCAGTGGTTTTTTCATATTAATTTTATTTTATCGTAGCACGGCGCTTCCAGCCCGTGTTTCGGATACATAGCGCCTAAGTGAAAGAAATAAAATAAATGTACATTCTTCGCGTCGTTATTTTTTCTTTAGACGAGCCAAATTTGACGCGAATACTCACTGTATTTAAGGAAAATTTGGTGAAGTATAAAGGAAAAAGAACAAGTCGAGAATATACATTTATTTTGTTTCTGATACTTAGTACACTGTTTTATAAATTTATTTACATTTTTTGACGTTTATTTTGAAATGAATCGAATCAAAAATGACGCGAATACTCACTGTATTTAAGGATTTTTTGGTGAAGAGTCATTTTA
>Ga0209185_1000904_pt1 | contig 29478 bp, 21 predicted proteins | sample SidtaG_2_FD_187425 | JGI IMG/M metagenome (GOLD analysis project Ga0209185, IMG submission 187425) | Marine algal microbial communities from Sidmouth, United Kingdom - Sidmouth_Asex2 metaG (SPAdes) (version 2) | ecosystem: Host-associated > Algae > Red algae > Unclassified | place: Sidmouth... | reverse complement strand
AATACGAAGGCAAAGTCGCCCACTGGTACCCCAATGGCAACAAGAAGTCAGAAGCCAATTACAAAGCTGGTAAGCTCAGTGGAGCTAAACAAGAGTGGACAGGGGATGGGAAGATGGTTGTTGAGGAGAGATAGTTTTTTTCTTGTGTATGAAATGATAGAGGATTAGAAAAATTTGATAGCAACTATTGTCATAAACCATTGATTAATGTAACATTTTTATTTTTTTGTGTCAAATAACAAAAGCAAACTATCAATCATAAAAATAATACATTATTCATTAATAAAAAGTGTTATTTTTGCACCTTATTTAAAGATATTTATATCAATCATGAAAGATTTTACCTTATCTATTTACAGTGAATATCTCAAAGCAATCAAAAAAAATATTGGGCATTTTGTAAGATTTGATGAATACATGTCTGCAACAACCAAACCCTCTAAATTTTGTATTGTACGTCATGATGTGGACAGAAAACCACAAAATGCATTGGCAATGGCCAAATTAGAAGCAGACTTAGATATCAAAGCTGTTTACTATTTTAGAGCAAAACCAAATACCTTTAAGCCTGATATTATTCAAGAAATAGAAAAAATGGGGCATGAAATTGGCTATCACTATGAGTGTCTTTCAGACGCTGATGGCGATATGGATAAAGCTGTAGAACTTTTTGAAAAACATCTCAAAAAGTTTAGAGCCATTGCCCAAATTAAAACAATTTCAATGCATGGTCGCCCACTAAAACCTTATGACAATAGAGATATCTGGAAAATAAAAGCGAACCATGATTTACTTATAAATAAGTTTGATATATTAGGCGAAGTTTACTTAGATATTAATTACAAAGAAATCGCTTATATTAATGATACTGGTCGCAATTGGACAAGTACAAAATCTAATCGTCGAGACCATGTAGATTCTAATATATCAGCAGACTTTGATTCTGCTGAAAAATTATTAGCGTATTTTAAAAGTAATCCGAATCCAAAAATGATCTTTCAAATTCATCCTGAACGTTGGACTGATAATCAATTAGAATATGTAATGCAAGCTTCTAAGGATGGGATTATTAACATGATTAAATCCTTTATGTAAAATATTATGGCAACAAAAGACAATTTAAAAAAGAATTCTGAGACTTATTATGAGAAAGAAGATCGTATAGGAAACTATCTTGGAAAAACTCGTAATGATGCTGTATTAAAATACTGCAAAGGACATGTAGTAGATTTAGGTTGCGGTGATAACTTATTATTAAGTCAATATCCCAATAAAGGTACAGGTGTTGATATTGTAGATTATGGAAAAGCAGATGTAGTTTTAGAAAATTTTAATAGTTTACCTTTTGAAGATAATTCCATTGATACAGTCATAATTGTAGCTTCTCTTAACTACTTTGAAGAACCTACTAGCGTATTAAAAGAAATAAGAAGAATTATAAAAGATAATGGTCAATTAGTCATTACGATGCCTAATGCAAGTGTTATGAAAGTTTGGCATAAATTTCGAGAAAGTTGGGCACATAAATCCGGCTACTCCTATATAGAACTTCAAGATTTAATGTCTCAAAGTGATTTAAAAATTGTAGAAAGCCATCCTTTTCTATTTTATCTGAATCATGTTTACATTATTCATAAAAAGTAAATTTATGAAATCTATATTTATAGTATGACAAAAGTTTTCATTATAGGTGCACATCGAACTGGAACAAAAACATTGGCTGGCTTTTTTAATGAATGTTTTGAATCTACCAAAGGAATTCACCAGTATGATACCTTACGTTTTGTGAATGTCTTTTCTAACATGCATATTTCTAAGAAATTACCACAATCCTTTTTTCATCTGTTTCTTAGAAAGTTTTGGTTGAATAAAATTGATAAAGAAACCATGCAATATTATATTGAGTCAAATGGTTTTAATTACATTGCAGCCAATTATGCAAAAACCTATTATCCCAATGTAAAAATTATACATGCGATTCGTGACCCTCGTGGGTTTGTAACTTCTTACTATAATTGGGTTGGGGGAAAAACAAGTAGTAGTTTTGCAAAAAAAATTGTGCCTTATTGGAATGTTTCTGGAGCAGAATTAGGTCACTTTTCTAAAGAGGAATGGAAAAAAATGGATACTTTTCAGCGTTTTGCTTATTATTGGAACTTTAAGAATGAAACAATTGAAGAGCTTTATACAAAGGATCATAACTATTTTCTTATAAAATTTGAAGAGCTAATTAACCAAGAAAAACGTCCTGCTTTATTAAAAGAAATGCTTAGATATGTAGGCTTACCATACAAAGATACATTTCCATCATATTTTGATAAAAAACAAAATCAGAGTAAACAAAAGATATTAGGTAAATGGCAAACGTGGACACCTGAGCAATGTAAACAACTTAACGACATTTGTCATGTATTGATGAAAAAATATAATTATGGCAATGAACCTGAGTGGCTTGAAAAATTAGAACAGGCTGGATAAAAAAATCCGCATTTATTATTATATAAATGCGGATTTTTTATTTACACTTCAGCTTTTTCTTTCTTTGCTTTCTTTTTCATAATTTTATTCAAATCTCGATGTTCGTAAATACGCTCAATTATGTCCACGACTTTTAGCCCTTCTAATGCATTGGTGTCGATTGAACTTCTGCCTTTTAAAGTATCTACTACATTTTGAATAATGTAATGATGATTTGCTGCACTTCCTTTATAAGGTCCATAATCATTTGGTGGATTTGTTGGCTCTAATTCTGGCATTTCATAATTTTCAACATGGCAATATTCGACTTCATTCATGTATTGTCCTCCGATTTTTATACTTCCTGTTTCACCAACAACGGTAATGCTACTTTCCATGTTTTGTCCCCAACAAGCTGTTGAGAAATTAATGCACCCTAAACCTCCATTGATAAATTCAAAATTAACAAGACCTGAATCCTCAAATTCTGTACTCTCTTGATGTGTAAAATTAAAGAATTTTGCTTGGATGTCTTTGACATCTCCAAAAATCCAGTACATGATGTCTATAAAGTGGCTAAACTGTGTAAAGAGTGTACCCCCATCTTCTTTCAACAAACCTTTCCAAGTTTTTGTTTTCTTATAGTAGCGATCATCTCTATTCCAATAACAATTAATTTGAACTAATTCTATGTTTCCTAAATGTCCTTTATCCACTACTTCTTTCAACCATTTAGAAGGTGGACTATAACGGTTTTGCTTTACGACAAAAACATTACGAGATACATTTAAGGATTTAAAGACAACTTTTTCACATTCAAGTTTGGTCATTGCCATTGGTTTCTCAATAACTACATGGTATTTTTCTTCTAATGCTTTTAAGGCGATAGGAGCATGTAGATAATTAGGCGTACAAATACAAACAACATCAATGTCATTCATATTGGCAGCTAAAAACTGGTCAATATTTTGAAAGGATGCTACATCTGTAATACCCAAAGAAGGTGCTTCTGCTAACTTGCCTTCATCTATATCAACAATAGCACAAAGTTCAGCTTCAGGATGCTCCAAAACAATTTTAGAATGTCGTTTTCCAATATGTCCAAAACCGACTACGGCAAATTTTATGTTTTTATTCATGATTTAATTAATTAAATAAAAAAGTTGTACTATCTCAAATGTTTGTTGGTTTCCATATCAAACCACATGCCGAACAACGTAAATAAGCTCGCACTCATAAAACTAAACATGGTGGTTAAGGCTGTTATTTCAGGTACATGACCACTGGTAATCCATAGGTAAACAAGTCTAATGGTAAATAATATTGTAATGAATAAGAAGAGAAAACCCATCAGGTAAAAGAGAACCAATGGATGAAAATTACGAATTACATATTTTTCTTTCATTCTATGGAAGAATAGCTTTACAAGCAATTTAGGAATCGTAAAAATAACTTTCCCTATATTAATGCCTGATTTTTCTCCAACATCATAAACTGGTTCTACAGGTACATCTCTTACTTTGAAATCATAGATATTTAATTTAACTAATAAATCATTTGGTTGCCCATAGCGTTTGTACATCTTTTGCCAATCAATTGTTTTTAAGGCTTTAAGGCTAATTGCTGTATATCCTGTTTGTGAATCTGCAACATGCCAATATCCTGAAGCAATTTTTGTAAATAAGGATAATACGGAATTTCCAAAATAACGAACTTTAGGTATTTTTTTATAGGCTTCTCCTGTAAACAAACGATTTCCTTTTGAATAATCTACTTCCCCATCCGCTACTGGATCTAAAATAGCAGGTAAATCATCTGGGTCCATTTGTGCATCTCCAGCCATAACGACTGCTATGTCTATTTCATTATCTCTTGACCACTCATATCCTGTTGCAATTGCACCTCCTACTCCTTGATTAGTTTCATGATTTATTAAAATTATTTTATTATTAGTCTTTGCTGCTTCTGCTACAATTTCTCCTGTTCTATCTTTACTAACATCATTGATAATTACAATCTTATCTACAATTTCTGGCATAGTGTCTACTACTATCATTATCTGAGTTTCCTCATTATAACATGGCACTACAACACTTACCGTTTTTCCTTTATACATAAATTTTTAACTTATAGTTTTTGTCCTGCAAAAATTAGTCGTCACTGATTTGTTAGCTTACAATGTTTAAAATCACCCCAACAATCACTTCCAACTGTTCCTCATCCAACTCTGTATGCATGGGCAAGGAAATGACGCTTTTGGCATGCTTCTCTGTTACGGGCAAATCGCCTGCTTTGTAGCCATATTCCAAATAAGCAGGTTCTAAGTGTAAGGGGTGGGGATAATAAACCATTGTGGGGATGCCTTTCTCTTTTAATGCTCCTTTTAAGGTGTCTCTATCGCCATCAACCAAAAGGGTGTATTGGTGAAATACGTGGGTCGAATTTTTCGCTCTTATGGGGATGCGTAAATTCGGGTGATCGCTAAAGGCTTTGTCATAGTAGGCTGCGGCTTCTTGTCGCTTTGCTACATAGTCATCAAGGTGTGGGAGTTTGGCGTTTAAGACGACGGCTTGGAAGCTGTCTAATCGGGAATTAACGCCTATGTCGCTGTAATGATACTTTACTTTCTGTCCGTGATTGGCAATTCGACGAATTTGCTCGCCTAAGGCTTCGTCGTTGGTGAATAGGGCACCGCCATCTCCATAACATCCTAAATTCTTAGAGGGATAGAAGGAGGTGGTGCCAATGTGTCCTATCGTTCCTGTTTTTTGGGTTTTGCCGTTGGAGAAGGTATATTCGCTGCCTATTGCTTGGGCGTTGTCTTCGATGACATAGAGATTGTGCTTTTCGGCGATTTGCATGATGGACTCCATGTCTGAGCTTTGTCCAAATAGATGAACTGGAATGATGCACTTAGTCCGATTGGTGATTTTTTCTTCTATTTTGCTGACATCTATGTTGAACGTCTCTGGGTCGATGTCTACAAATACGGGCTTTAAGCCTAATAAGGCGATTACTTCGGCAGTGGCGACGAAGGTGAAGGCTACGGTAATGACTTCATCTCCTGGTTTTAAACCTAATGCCATCAATGCAATCTGTAAGGCGTCTGTTCCGTTACCACAAGGAATAACATGGGCTACGTCTAAATAGGTAGCAAGGTCTTTGGCAAATTTTTTGACGGGTGGTCCATTTACAAAGGCGCCGCTTTCCATAACTCCTGCTATGCCTGAATCTATTTCATTTTTGATATGATGGTATTGTGTTTGGAGATCTACCATCTTTATCTCCTTATTTTGACTAATCATCGTATTTTATATTAAAGTAAGTCTCTATACACAAATATATTGTTTTTAATGCAAATATACGTCCATTTGTGTAGACTTTGTTGCTTTGATAGAGATACTGTCTATTCAACATAGACCCGATAGGAGTGGTAGGATGTTGTGCGTTGGCTTGTAGTAGCAGCGTGGCCATCCTTTAACGGATAGCGGGCGCATGCGTTACGACGTAGCAACAAACCGTTCTCTCCTAAGAAATGATATAATAATAAATCATCATTTCTAAACTATGTAATGTCTATCAAATTATTTGATCTTTTTGTACGTTGTTTAATTCTATCCAAATAGATCGTAGGGAAAGTTAATATTATGGGAATGGTTAGCCAATGTATTCGACTCTTTCATCTTTTAGGCGGTATTTTTCACCTGTTCCTGAACAAGTAGCGTCTCCATTTTCATCAAAATTCAAACGAACGCCGTACCGACTCATCCAGCCGATGATTCGGTAGGGAACGCCTACGACTAATGCGTACGCTGGAATGTCTTTGTTTACGACGGTGCCTGCTCCAACAAAACAGTATTCGCCCAGTTCTACGCCGCAAACAATGGTGGCATTCGCTCCAATACTTGCACCTTTTCGGACAATCGTGGGCGCATATTCGCTTTTGCGAACGACGCCGCTTCGTGGGTTCATAACGTTGGTAAAAACCATAGATGGTCCTAAAAATACATTATCTTCACATACAACGCCTTCGTAAATAGAGACGTTGTTTTGTACTTTTACGTTATTGCCTAAAGTTACATTATTCGCAACAAACACATTTTGTCCTAAACTACAGTCTGCGCCTATTACTGCTTTGGGCATAAGGTGTGCAAAATGCCATACTTTGGTGTTGTCTCCTAAAGTACAACCTTCGTCTACAACTGCAGTGGGATTGATGTATATGCTATTGTTCATTTTTTTTTTTGTGACAGGTGACAGGTGACGAGTGACGAGTGACAAGTTTTGTATTTTTTCACCTGCCACTTATAACTTTATAAAGTCCAGTAGTCCATTTTGGTGAACTTATCAATGTACATACTTTTAATGTCAATCATGATGCCTTCTCCTTTGGAAATTCCTTGAAAGTAGGCTTCCTCTAAATTTTCGTATTCTGTATGTCTTACGGCTGAAATGATACAATCGTAGTCATTGCCGATTTTATCAACCATATCAATACCGTATTCTTTTTTCATTTCTTCTTTAGAAGCATAAGGATCGGTAACATCTACTTGAATAGAGAAAGATTCTATCTCCTTGATAAGATCAATCACTTTTGAGTTTCTAATGTCACTGACGTTTTCTTTGAAGGTAACGCCCATCACTAAGATTTTGGCTTTACTGATGTTAACGCCGTTGTTGCTAATTTTTTTGATGGCTTTTTTCGCAACATAAGAACCTAAATCATCGTTGATTTGACGACCACTCAAAATTACTTTTGGTTCGTAACCCAATTCGATTGATTTGTAGGTAAGGTAGTAAGGATCAACGCCTATACAGTGTCCTCCGACCAATCCAGGATAGAATTTTTGGAAATTCCATTTTGTGCCTGCTGCTTCGATGACGTCCAATGTATTGATGTCCATTCGGTCAAAAATCATTGAAAGCTCGTTCATCAAGGCAATGTTAAGGTCTCTTTGGGTGTTTTCGATGATTTTTGCGGCTTCTGCTACTTTCATAGAGGGCGCACGGTGTACCCCTGCTTCAATAACCAATTCGTACACATTGGCAATGGCATCAAGTGATTCGGCATCACAACCTGAAACGATTTTGACCGTATTTGTCAAGGTGTGGACTTTATCGCCTGGATTGATTCTCTCTGGAGAATACCCTGCTTTAAAGTCTTTGCCCATTTTTAAGCCTGTTTCTTTTTCGATGATAGAAATACAGTCTTCTTCTGTGCAGCCAGGATATACCGTAGATTCATACACAACGTAATCGCCTGGTTTAACCACTTTGGCTAAGAACTTTGACGCACTTTGTAAGGGGCGTAAATCAGGAACTTTAAAACGATTAACTGGCGTTGGTACAGCTACAATGAAAAAACGAGCTTCTGCTAAATCGGCTGCATCGGCTGTAAATTGAATGTCAGAATCCTCAAAATCTTTGGCTTCCAACTCATTGCTTGGGTCAATTCCTTCTTGCATCAATTTTACTCGTTCTGCATTGATGTCAAAGCCTACTACAGAGATTTTTTTGGCAAATTCTAAGGCTATTGGTAAACCAACATACCCTAGGCCAATCACTGCTAATTTTGTTTTTTTGTCTATGAGACTTTGATAGATGTCTTGAACCACTACTTCGCTTTTAGAATTCATAAAAATGTACTTTTTTGGAGGTAAATCCTTTTCAGGCTGCAAATATACGTCGAATTTCTATCTCCGATATATTAATTGTTTATCTTTCCTTATCTTGTATAAAATGATATATAATTATATTCTATACTGTCAATTCTTCAACGTTTTTTAGGAGAGAACGGTGGATTGCTTCGTCGGCACGCTAAGTCCTGCTATCCGCTTATGCAAGGCACTTCTAAAATGCCTTACATTTTTTCACATTCCATTCTGTGAAAAAGCCAAGCTATTGCCAATCTAACTTGCAACCACTACTATCAGGTCTATTTTGGATGGCCAGAACTTCTATGCACTTTAAAATAAACTACAATACTTATATGATTACAACAACCTTTATCCTATTCCCTACCATTTATTTCACTATTTTTGATACGTTTAAATGATTTTGTCACCTTCCTATTTTAAAATTATTATTTTGAGGCTTGAATTACAATGCTTTTATTTCCTTCAATAATTTACTTTTCTGTTCGGGCGTAAGCTCTGTTTTTTCAACCCAATACATTGCTTTTTTAGCGTCTTTTAGTCTGATATAGGATTGTATGAGTCTAAATTTCATTCTTTTGTACTTCGGATTGATAGCGACTGCTTTTTTCAAATATTCAACAGCTTCATCATACGATTTTTTCCGAAAATAAGTCTCTCCGATTTTTCCTAAATATGTGGAATGGTGTGGATTGATTTCCAAACCTTCTTTATACTGTTCTATGGCTTTGTCATACGCTTTGGCTTTAACTAAGTTGTTGCCCAAGCGAAATTTTGTTTGATAAATAGATTGTGTGTAGTAATTCAGTGCTTTGGGGGATTCCATTAATTCGGCTTCTTCTGTTGGCATTATTTCATTAGCTATTATCTTTTTATACATCTTTTTTTCCTGTACCTGTTGCGATACGACAAAGAGTTGGAAGCTCCACAATATGAGCCAAAAACCATTTTGAGCAAGGCTATATTTTTTCTCATAAGCTGTGGTTTTTTTTTGCTCCAAACTCTGCATCCATCCTAAAATAAAAAAGAAGAAAACTTGCATATTGAGGATTTTGGAGACCGTCGTTAATCCCCAAATAAAGGCATAACCCCAAATACTTAATAAGGCTAAAAGTGCGAGATGGTGATCTATGTTTTTGTCGTCTTTCTTACCAAATAATTTTGAAATCAAATTAACAATGCTGACACCTAACATCAGTAAGAAAAGAATAACTCCAACGAGTCCTGTTTCTGAAAAAATGGCTAAAAGTTCATTGTGTGGATGTCCAAATACTTTGTTATCTCTTTCTACTTTAGCCAAACCACCTAAGCCAACGGAGGGAAATTCGATGTACCAATTGCCTGTACCAACCCCTAACAATGCATGGTTTTTGATGAGTATCGTCGTCTTTTTCCACAAAAGAATCCTTTCTGTAAAAGACCGAGAACTTGTCCAATTTTGTATATTCATGCGCTCCTTGAAACTATTATTGTCAAAGAAGAAAAGGTTGAGTAATAAAAGTCCTACAATGCTCCCTATTCCAATTCCAATATCTTTTTTATTGAATTGAAAGCTTGCTTTTTGGATAAGCCAGACAATTCCTGCCAAAACTAAAGTAGCGGTGGCTGCAATCAAAACGCTTCGAGATTCTAAAAACAGTATTAAGGTAATGGATAAAACAAGGCTCAAACCATAGACAACCCTTCTCGTTCCTTTTGATTCCGAAAATCCATAGTTATTTAAAATGACCAATAAGAAAAGTAGGCTCGCAACCGTATTTTTATGACCGACCAAGCCCGTAAAAGCATATAAATTCTTGCCATAAGTTCCTGTGATTGTGTCAATTGTAGTTGTTTTAATTGAAAAGTACTCATAATAAGTATGCCCAAGTATGGCAAAGGTCAGGATGGGCAGGAGATTTAGAACGATTTTTTTGGTTTGTTGTGGATTGTCTTGGAAGTGTTTTTTGGTGATAAAGTAGAAGGCGTAGACAATAAGCCACTGTTGGGTGGTGTACACTGCTATGCCTTTGTGGGTTGCCCACAGTACAGAAAGCCCTTGCCATAGCACAAATAAACTCAATATCTTTTCAAAAGTGGACTGTTTTAGGGAGGGCGTGATGATTTGTTGACGATAATTTCGTAGGAAATACAACAATAAGAAGACTGTGTAAATAGCAAATTGCAATAATTTATACTCTTTAAATAATACAGGAGTTAGCACAAGATTTCCCAATAAAAGAATGACTCCAAAAGTGATATAGCCTTCCCATGTTTTTTTCATGCTTCTTTTCTTATCAATACGTACAATACAACCTACTGTTGTATCACTGTAATACCTTCTCGTAAAAGTAATATAAAAAGTAAGTAAAAAACCTGCGAACCAACAATGTTTATATTTCTGTCTCTTTATTTACAAAAAACTTCTCACTTCTATTTTTTGTAACTAAGAATGTTTCAACTTCTCCTCTACTTTTTCAATTAACCACTCTTTACAATTGGTATAAGAATCTATAATTTCTGTCTTTAACTGTTGTAATTTTTCCTTTTTAGAAGGAGGAATATTCATTAAACGAAGCAAAAAATTTACAAACAGTTTATTGCGATAACGCAAATCAATGGCATGTTTATCACTTCGAGAAATCATTACTTTTAAAGATTGTAAAGCGGATTCTAAACGAAAATCATCTATCTCATAATAAACCCTTATTTCTCTTTGCCTTGCCTGTATATTATACATATAACTTCGAGCATTTTTTAAATTTTCATAATGTTCCATAGCCTTCTCAAAGTTTTTTTGATGGAAAGATAATTCTCCCCAAGAAGCTTCTATTATATGAAACTGATGTTCTTTAGGCAATTTATTTTTATACTTTACAATAAACTGTTCCGCCCAAATAAGTTTTCCAATTGCTCCAGCAATCTTAACAACATTAAAGAAGACAACTGGCAAAACTTTTCCATGAAAAAAGATAAGGTCTTTATCAATTAAAATGTTGTAGATTTCAAACCATTTATCATTATGAGCTATAGATGTCTTTTCCCTTAACAAATAAAGATATTGCAAAAGAATTTTAAGTGTACTTACTTGATTGTCAACATGTATACTTGTGTCATTAATTACCATTTCTTTTAAAGAATGATAATGATCTGGATTCATGTCATTTAATAATTGATATACCAAAACTCCTTGTAAAATACCAGTATTATCTTTCCATTGTTGTAGAATCATTTTATTATTATCTTTCATAAGCTGCTGTAGCTTGCTTATAAAACGTTCTTCATAAGAAATATCCTTAATGGGATTTAGCTTAGTACTAAAACATGTAATACTTACATCATATACAACTCTAATAATCATTTTTTCAACAGCAGTTATATATTCGTCCAGAATCTCAATGAAACTTTGTTTAGCCTTATAGACATAAACGTTTTGACTTCTTTTGAGCGTGGCAAACATTAACTTATCACGCATAAGCAAAAAATGGTATAGGAACTGTTTTATCCAATCTACTGTAACAATAGCTTTTTCTCCTGCTTTCAAATAGAACTCAAAAGTATCTTGTTTTGAATCTCTTTCTAAACAAAATTCAGTGAGCAATTGATACTGCACCTCTTTTTTGCTTCTAACTTGTTCTATCAATATAAACTGCTCTACTAATTTGAGTGTTCTATAAAATAATCGACGCAAAGCAGCATCATTTAGTACATCTTCTTTAAATGCAGCCTTATAACAGCTCTCTTTACTTACCTCAAAATCAGGTGCTTTTTTTGATAAGTAGCTGACTAAATTCACGATTTTTTCATCCTTATTAAAATACGCTGACTTTACAAACCCTCCAAGTTTTTGTAATTCTTTTGAGGATAATAAGCTCAGGAGCTTTATAAGCTTGGTTTGTTTCATATTATATTTTTTAGTTTCAGGGAATAATTAGGACTTTTTTTAGGACAATTTACAAAAAATGTAACTTTTCATTTTAAAGGCATAAAAAGAGCGTATTTCCATAGAAAACAAGTCATTTTTCAATAGTAAATGTAAGTCTAAAACAAGATTTTTCAAAAAAAAAGTAATAGGAGTTCACTTGTTCTTCACTTTATATTTGTGGTGTTAGTTAAGAGCTTGTTGGGATTTTCAGATTTAAGTAGAAAATGCGTCTTTTTCACCTGAATTTTGCCTTTTTTCGGCACCATAGCCCTACTATGAACCTCAAAAAACGCTTCATTCAGTCAAAAAATCCATCATTTTCACTTTTAAATTCAAAGTCCCAATAAGCTCTAATGGAAATCTATTATAGCTATAAACTCTACAATAGATGACTAATATTTATTTAACTCTTAAAAATTATAAATCATGAAAAAGACCTTAGAATTAACTTCAATTCTGTTTCTGTTCTTTTTTTTCACTGCTTGTGGAACATCAACTACTTGTGATATTTCTGGACCTGGATTAGCTTGTCCTGGTGAAACATTCGAATATGTCTATGAGTCAGATATAGCCAATCCAGATGTAAATTGGAGTTCAACCAATGGCATCACTCTTGTTAGTGAAGGAACGAATAGTGCAACTTTTACATTTCCTAATGGATTTACAACTGGCTCAATTTCTGCAAGTGGAGCAGGCTCTGAAACTTGCTCTGAAACAATTCAAATATTTTGTGATGGCGGACCTCCTCCTCCTCCTCAACCTTGTAATACTCCTGTTCCAGTCATAGATCCTCAAGTTTGTGCTTCAGGTGGACATCCTCACTGGAGATTACAATTAAATGGTATAAGTTCATCCGATCAAATAACTTGGTCTATTAATCACGGAGAAGTTTTAAATGGTGCAAATACTGATTATGCCATTATTAGACCTGATGGAGTGCTTGGAGACTATTTTACAATATACTGTGAAGTTGTAAGAACATGTCCAAATGGAACAACTGTAACGGTAACTGCTTTCTGGACTAGCCAATATGGAAATCTTTGTTCTGAGGGAACTGGTGGAATTTTAAACTAATAGGAAATTTTCTCAATTGACACCTTTTATCTAAAACCTTTTAAACATTAAAATGAAAAATTTAAAATTTAGTTTTTTAACTATCCTTTCGTGTATTCTTACTTTAACACTATACACTTCTTGTAAACAAGACAACTTATTGACTCCCATCGACCAAGCAACGCCACAAGAAGAGGTCATAACAATGACTGATGATGCCAAAAGCTTGGAGCTTCCTACCGATGTAAACATTATTAATGGCATTTTACACTTTAGTGGTGCTCAAAATATTTGGGACTATTCAGCCGCTTTCTCTAATGCTTCTTTAGACGAGTTAAAGGCTTGGGAAGAAAATATTGGCTTCTCCTCCATCAATACCAATTTTTTAACGGCAATGAATGAAATTGATGAAAAGTCATCTATTGAAGAACTCAATAATGTTCATGAAAAGTATGCAGATATTTTAATCATTGAAGATAATGTTTGTAATCCCCTCATCAATGTTCCCTTCTTCAATAATTTGGTCAATAAAAAAGGGATTTTCTATGTAGGTTCTACGCTTTATAAAGTAACCAATGAGGCTATTTATCAAGTGGACAACGGTGATATGGCAAGTCTTCAGAACTTAATGACAACCCAAAAATCTGATTCAAATAAAGGGGAATATATCATCAAAATGGACAATAATGCCAATAAAAGCACAGGAGCTTGTGGCAATTCTTTGGAGTCTGTTGAACATACACTATTTGCAGGCACTTGGGATTTTAAAATTACAACTACTTTAATACTATTTTATCATCCTTTCAATGAGCCAGTCAATCTAATGACATTGGTTCGAGCACAATTTTTAGGATTAGATGGGATTTGGTATAATTGGAAAGCTTCCCATATTGGTGGTAGAGCAGATCAAGCTGAGATTCAGATAGATGGCTATATCAATGGTGTAAGTACTTCTGATTCATTTGTAACAACTTGGCTAAGTAGTCCTACAGATACACAACACAACACTTCTCATTTTTTTATGCACACATCAATGGATTGGTCAATATTTGTATCTAATAATTGGGATGCAACTCCCTATCCCGTTTTATCATTTAATACTGCAAGATTAGAAGGATTCGCAAGTACAAGCAATGGTGCTGTAGAATTCACTTCTAAAATATGTTGTAATTATCCTTCTTTCTTTTGTGATTAAATACAATAGATCAAGATAACTAAGTTAATCTCATATTCAATCAAACATCAAAAGAACAATCTCGCTTCAAGTGGGGTTGTTCTTTTTTTTGTGGTAGAGGGTTCATTTTTTATAATTATCTTTGTGAGATTTTTTAGGAAGTGATGTTTATATAACCATATAAGCTATTTTAGTTTGGTTTCAGTGCATATCAGTTTGAACCATATAAGTTATTTTAGTTTGTTGAAGTCCATATAAGTTTGTAACTGTTTAAGTAAATAGAAGTTCTGTTCATAACGACCTAGACCCGATGGTAGTGGTTGCAAGCTTGCGTTGGCAATAGATTGGCTTTTTCACAGAATGGAATGTGAAAAAATGTAAGGCATTCTAGAAATGCCTTGCATAAACGGACAGCGGGACCATGTGTGACGACGAAGCAACCCACCGTTCTCTCCTAAAAAAAGAAAAGACCGAAATGAAAAGTACATGGAAGTGAAACCTAAGAGAGATTTGCCCTATTTGTTGATGGCTTTTATTTGGCCCTTCATTTATTTGATTCGATATATTGTGCCTGATACGGCGTATTCGCTCAAAATTGGGGTGGATGTGATTTATTTTCATTATCCGAAAGTGTATCTTTTTGATGCTTTGAGTCGAGGGCATTTTCCGTTGTGGTCCAATGCGGAAGCGGCTGGATTTCCTTTCTTTTCGAGTCCGTTTAATCAGGTATTTTATCCGTTGAATTATCCGCTCTCTTGGTTGTATCAACTCTTGGGGGGATTTTCTTGGGCAGATTATCAACGGCTTTCGGTATTCGGTGTCGCCCTTTTTGCCATGTTTTTGTTTAAATGGCTTCGGTATTTGCGGATTCCGCCTAAAGCGGCACTGTTTTCGACGATGATTGTGAGTGTGAGTTTTAAGATGCTGACGACTTTAAATCGGGTGCCTGCAACGCATTCGTCGGCTTGGTTGATGTTGATGTTGTTGGCTTTGACGATGATGGTGCATCAGCATAAGCGGTGGAAAGGGGCTGCTTTGTTATTTTTGGGGGCGTTGATGCTCTTGACGGGGGCTTATCCGTATTATATCTACTACACTATTTTTCTGCTGACGCCTTTTGTGGTAATGCTTTTGCTGCCTAAAACGAGGGAAGCTTTTACGGGTGTAAAGGAGTTGAATGTGGTAAATTATGTGGCGACGGCGTTTTTTGCGGTATTGCCTCCACTCCTACTCTGTCTGCCCTATATTTATAAAGTGGGGCAATTGCAAGCACAAGTTATCAATCGAGATGCGACGGATTTAAATTATTCGATTGAAGCACCCTTTGGCTTTCATGATACCTTGAGTGCTTTGTTTATTCCTTGTTATTCTGATACAAGAGGCTGGTATTATTTTGGCTTTGTTGCCTTGTTTTTGATTGTTTTGTACGCCATCAATCACTTTTATAGAATCAGTAAAGATGCGCCTAATAAGACAATTCTTTATTATGTTTTGGCGTTCTTTGCTTTCATTTCCCTCACGACTTATGCGAATTTCTTTGTGTTTAAAGCCTTTTGGAATTTCTTACCTGGTTTTTCGAGTTTGAGAACATGGGGACGCTTGAATATTGTTTTGCTTCCTTTTATTGCTTTGATTCTCGCAAAAAGCTATCGTTTCTTTGAAAATATTTTGTTGAATGAGGACTATCGCATTGAAAATTTCAAAGAACGAATCGGCAAATTTATAGGTATTTTTACGGCAACTTATGTGGGAATTTTGGGTGTACAATTGTATCTAACAAAAGTAGAAACGTATTTGCCTAATTGGGAAAAGAAGTTGATGAATGTGCCTGAGTATGCAAGTTCTTTTGCTGCCAATTTGTATATTTATGCAGGCATTGCAGCGTTTTTTATGGTATCGTCAATTTTACTGATGCGTTGGCAATCTGATTTTTTTCAGAAAAATAAAAGACTATTGTATGCGATACTGCCTATCTTTTTTATTGCGTGGAATAGCTATGATGTGGGCTTGACGGCTATAAAAATTCGGTCTTATGCAAAGACGCCTCAGAGTTTTAGAAAAATTGTCGATGTGGAACGTATAAATGAGCTGTATTTCAATAGCAAACGAGCCTATAATTTGTTTTTGTCTCGAATTTATACACCGCACCCTTTGTCTGTCTTGCATGGCAAAAAATGGTATTACAAACGATATACTGATTTTATTGTAGAGCAAGGTGGTACACATGGCGATGACTTTGGCAATGATGATTTGAGGAATAAAATCAAGGATGCAGAAGATCGTCCTGAGTCTTTAGATCGTTTTTTGGGGGTAATAGATGGAGAAAAATTATATTTTACAAAAAACAATACTTATCTTGAGACCGAAAACTTTATGAACGATGCAGACACACATAAAGTTGAAAGCTCATTTGATTATGAAGTCAAAGAATACAATGGTGATTATCTCAAAATAGTTGTTATGACACAAGCAACAGGCTATTTAAATTTTATAGATAATTGGGATGCGGAATGGGAAGCAAAAGTTGATGGTCAATCAGTAGATATAGAAAAAATATTTGGTACATTTAAGTCCATTCATTTACAACCCGGTACGCACCAAATACAGTTTTTTTACAATCCTTTTCCCTTCAAAATCTTTAGACAATTTCCTGCTTGGGACACACCTCAATCATTGAAAAAAGACGAAGAAAAAGCGGCACAACTTCAAAAATTAAATGACGTTTCTAATAAGCTGCATCCTAATAAAAAGGTTGTTTGGAAAGATAAATTGGGAATCAGAATAAAGCAAGATTCTATTATTGCCTTACGAGACGGTTGGGGCAAATCAGGTGTTGCTTCTAATAATATCCTACAAGCCAATACTAATGGAGCGATAGAGTTTCAAATTAGTGATGCGCTCAATCAAGGAATTGTTGGCTTATCTACTGAAAACAAAAATGCGCATATGGAGTCTATTCACTATGGATTTCATATGACGACTAAAGGCTATTTAACCATTTATGAAAAAGGTCGTTATAAAGCATCTTTTGGCAAATTTACAACCAATGATTTGCTAAAAATAGAACGCATTGATAATAAAATATACTTTAGAAAAAACAACAAATTATTGTATTCCTCTGATATTTTATCTGAAACAGATTTAATCATTGATATTAGTTTCTTAAAAAAACAAGCATTTTTTAAGGACATACGTTCCACATTCTAAAATCAAAAGGCTCAATGCTTCAATACTTACAAAAAATTTGTTACTTACTTTTATTAGTAGGTACTTTTTCTTCCTGTTTTAATAAAGATAACAAAACAACAGAGGACAATAATACCATAAAACCACTTGCTGTTAATCAACTAACTGATAATAAGGCAACAGAAAAACCCAACATTATCATCATTTTAGCGGATGATTTGGGTTGGAATGATGTTGGGTATCATGGTAGTGAGATTCGGACGCCTTATATTGACCAATTGGCAAGAGAAGGGGTTGAATTGAATCGTTTTTATACCAATTATAGTTGTACTCCTTCTCGTGTAGGTTTATTGACAGGTCGTTATCCAGGCCGTGCGGGTTTGAGCGGCAAAGTCATCGTTCCAAAACGCAAAGATGGTTTAGCTCCTTCCGAACTATTATTACCCGAATACTTGGCAAACGCAGGCTATAAACGACGGGCTTGTATTGGCAAATGGCATTTAGGACATAGCCACGTAAAATACCACCCACTCAATCAAGGATTCACCTATTTTTACGGGCATTATGGTGGTCAAATCAACTATTTTACCCACAAAAGAAAACAGCAATTAGATTGGCACAAAAACTTTGAAACGTCTTATGATGAAGGCTATTCTACAAACCTAATTGGCAAAGAAGCAGTCAGATTTATAGAGGAATCTTCTGGGGATGATCCTTTTCTATTGTATGTCCCCTTTAATGCCCCACATACGCCCTTACAAGCCGAAGAAAAATACCTAAAACTGTATGGTTATGACGAAAACCTACCCATCTTTTCCGAAGCCGAAAACTTTGCTTCCAAAGACACCATGCCTGACATAAAAATCGGACAAGGCAACACCAAACGTCAAACTTATGCTGCCATGGTCACGGCAATGGACGCTGCTATCGGAGGCATATTAAAAACATTGGACAAAAAAGGCATGAAGGAAAATACCTTAGTTTTGTTTATGAGTGACAATGGCGCATTTTTACAAGGCGGTGGCAGCAATGATCCCTTTAGAGGTGCAAAAGGTACAGTCTATGAAGGGGGTATTCGAGTTCCTGCATGCATGCGTTGGCCCGCCAAAATCAAAGGCAAGTTCAAATCACAAGCCTTTATTTCTTATATAGATATTATGCCCACCTTGTTAAACGCCGCAGGTCTAGAAGAAAAAGCCGCTAACACAGACGGACAAAACTTCTTGCCCATGCTTGAAAACAATCCTGAAACTGATGACCGTATCCTTTATATCGCTCGCCAAGCCATCAAAAAAGGCAAATGGAAATTGGCCAACAAGCAGCTTTACAATGTAGTGGTTGATCCTTTAGAAAGTAGAGATTTGAGAAAGAAAAACAAGAATATCCATAAGGAACTCACCCAAAAATTAGCCGCTATGCGCTCCGAAGTCGAAACCAATAAGGAGGCAGATTTATCCCATGACGTACAGAAAGAATGGAAAATGCTTGGGGAATGATAGTTTATGTGGTTTTTGTAGTTTAAGTGGTTTTTGTAGTTGTAGAAACCGATAGGATTTTTTACACAGTTGCATCAACTTAATAAGGAGAGAACGGTTTGTTGCTTCGTCGTGATGGAAAGTCCCGCTATCCGTTCATATGCTAAAGCCAACGCAAACCTTTTAGCCATTCCTTTAGCATTCCACTACTATCGGGTCTATTTTTGGATGGTCTGTATTTCTATTATGGGTTTTGAATTGCGGATTTTTATATTTTTAGCTAACGATTTCTAAGTAATCTAATAGGCCTTGTGGGCTTTCTGCATAGGGGGAAAATATGCTGATGGCTTGGTCATTGCTTACTTTCTCGCCAAAGGTGAATTTTAGCCTTGATTTAATATGCTTTTGTTCCTTCAATGAATCTTGTATCATCAACTCAATAAACGTCGTGAAAAATTGTATTTCATATTTCCCTCTAAAAACTTTGTGCTGTTCACAGCTTTGAAACTGTGATGCTTTTACCTCTAAGTTTTCTTGGGTTATTTCTTGTGCATTGGGAAATTCCTGCTTTATTTTATCAAAATCATAAGAAGCGGTTACTTCGTCAAGCGTGATTGTTACAAATCCTCTTTTTAATTTGTCATCTAAGCTTACACCTGTTTGTTTGCCTTCTTGATTTCGTATATCAATCAAACATGCATACCAAGCATTGAATAGTAAGGTCGCCTTATGAAACTCTTTTTGTCTTTGTTCAAAAAGGGCTATATATCCATCAAATTCTGGGCTTACTTCTGAGACTTGAAACTCATTTTTCAAAATCTCCTTGAAAACAGCAATGGAAACATACAAGTTTTCGATAGCATAACAAGGCGTTTCAAAAATAGGTGGGTTGTGTGTTGGTAAGGGTGGATTAAAGTCTCTATCAATAAAGAAGGCTTTTTTGTAATGGTCATATTCTGGATGAATTGTGATAAGCTCATATACTTTCAAAACCTTTTCTCTGCCTCCACAATAAATTGGATGGTAATCGTCTGTAAAACGCTTGATTCTTGGCACATAATATGGATTGTCCTTGCCTTCAAAAAAGCAAAACAGTCCATTTTTTCCTTTCCTTGTTCTTAGCATAAATTCTTGATAAGCGACTTGTGCTTTGTTCCTGCTGTTTCTAAGTTGCTCTAAGTAAGGTATTTGGCTCTCATTTTCTGTATCTAAAGACATTAGACATTTACTTTTTCGACAGGCTTGATGTATTCATTCAATCCCACTGCATATCTATCCAATTTATTGTCAAAAATGAACGGTGAGTGTGTTACTGCTAATAAGAAGTCACACTTTTTAGAATCTATAATATCAGGCAACAACTGTTTTTGCCAAGTCATAGATAGGGATAATTCTGGTTCATCAAATAGGATGATAAAACGTTCTTCTTTGGCTGATAGATAGATTTTAGACAAAATAGAGATTATTTGCTTTTCGCCTGATGATAATTTGCTCAACTCGATTTCTTCTCCTGTCGCATCTAATTTTATATAGATTTTGATGGCACTTTCATCATAAAACACCTTTTTATTAACCAAATACTTATTACAAACATCTCTATATACTTTTACAAAATCATCTAAGGGTTTTTGCTTTTCGTAAATTTCTATCAACTTTCTTAAAAAGTAGAATAAAGACGGATTCTCAATCTTTTGATAGGTTATAATGTTTCTAATTTTGTTTTTCTCACCATCTGATAGCTCCTTTCCTACCCTTGATAAAATGATTTCAATATCATTCTCATCTATTTTCTCTAAAATACTCATATCTGCTTCTTCAAATCCACTCACTAACTGACTCAATATCTCTCCTGAAATCTTAGAAAAGCCCTCTTTTAATAAGGCATCAATGCTATTTTCTATATCTGTAAAACGCTTTTTCACGTCTTTCATTCCAAATTGAATTAGCTCATTTTTGCCTTTAGGGAATTTATTTTCGTCATATCCTAAGTTTTTTAAATCCTCTTCTACCCTTCTGTAAGTTGGGAAATATAAAATGGTAATATTTTCGAGTTTTTCTTTTATTTGTTGGAAATTATCTGATAAATCCTTTAAAGTCTGTTTTGTATTATATATATCAGGATTTATACCTCTCCTAAACATTTCATGTTTTTGCTTTTTCATATGCAAATAATCATCAATGTTTATTTTTTTTATAACAAAAGCTGTGTTATCATAAAAAACCAATTCTAAACTATCAAAAGAATACCCTATCAATTTCTCAATATTTCGATTTAGAATACAATAAAGCATATTCAAAATTTGGGTTTTGCCTAAGCCATTTTCGCCGATAAGGATTTTGATGTCTTCGTCAAAGGGAATGTGAACGTCTTGTGTTTCAAAGAGTCCGTAGATAGAGAAGGATTTTAGATTGCTTGTTTTCATTGGATTGAGGTTGTTTAAACAAAGATAGAAAAATACATGCTTGGTTTTTGTGATTTGGGTGGTTTTTGTGGTTTTTGTGGTTTTCTCGTTGTTTGGAGCGAATGATTTGGGCTTCGTCGTGATGTGGGGTCTTGCTATTTTTCAATGGTTTGAACGTTGTTGGGCTGTAAAAAATCTGTGAAATCCCAAAAATCCGTAAGAATCCGTGATTCAAAGCCTTGATGCAGGGGTTCTGTCTGTGAAAAATAGACTCGATAGTAGCGGAATGGCAGATTAGATGTAAGGCATTTTCAAAATGCCTTACATCTCTGCCATATTAGCGGATAGCGAGACCATGTGTGACGACGAAGCTTTTTACCGTTCTCTCCTAAAAAATCAAATTTAGATATTATGATTTAGTATTTTACAAATGTCTTATGTGAAAAAATTAAATAACTGTATAGAAGTTGCTCTTTTGGGTTTGTGAGTCTGAAAATAGGTGAAGAAAATTTGGTGGCGTAAGAAATTTTATATTTAGGGGTTGTTGCAAATAATGTATTTTGACTAACTTTGTCCCACAAATTATGAGTAAAGAGGTTTCTATTGTTATTCCTGTCTTTAATGAAGAAGACAATGTTGAGCCATTGCACACTGAAGTGAATGAGGTGTGTGTGAAAAATGGCTATACTTACGAGATTATTTTGGTGGATGATGGTTCGTCTGATGCTACGGTGCAACGGGCTAGTCTGTTGTCGCCTGTGGTGCTGATACAGCTACGTAGAAATTTTGGCCAGACGGCTGCGATGGATGCGGGTATCAAGCAGGCTAAATATCCTTACATTATTACGATGGATGGTGATCGTCAAAATGATCCTACTGATATTCCTAAATTGATTGAGCATTTGGAAGCAAATGATCTCGACATTGTGTCGGGGTGGCGGAAAGATCGAAAGGATCCTTTTATGAAAAGATTTGTCTCAAGAGGGGCGAATTTTTTGAGGGGACTTTTGATTAAGGATGAGATTCACGATAGTGGGTGTTCGCTTAAAATCTATAAGAAGGAGTGTTTTGAGGGGATTTCTCTGTATGGGGAGATGCATCGTTTTATTCCTGCCATTTTGAAAATCAAGGGTTTTACGATTGGGGAAGTTGTGGTGAACCATCGTTCGAGAACGGCTGGGGTTACTAAATATAATTGGCGGCGTACGGTTAAGGGCTTTATTGACATGGTGTCGGTGTGGTTCTGGAATAAGTATGCGACTCGTCCGCTCCATTTGTTGGGGGGAATTGGGATGGTGCTGATTATTTTTGGCTTCCTGTCGGCTTTATTCACCTTTATCAGTTTCTTTCGGGGTCAGGGTATGTCGGAAACGGCTTGGCCGCTGATGACGACTTTTTTCTTTTTGGGGGGTATGCAGTTGTTTATTTTTGGACTGATTGCGGATATTATTCTCAAAAATTACTTTGATACAACTAAAGATAATTCTTATAGTATTAAAACGGTTATTGAGAATTAGTTCTTAGTACTGTGGTTCTTAGTTCTTGGTGCTGTCATTTCGACTCCGCTCAATGACCAAGTGCTGTGGTTCGGTTCTTTTCCTTTTTTTACTATATCATTTCGCTTCGCTCAATGACCCAAATTATTTAAGTCCATATAAGTTTTCTCTCCTTTTTTTGTTATGAATCAAGATACATCGGCTTTTAATGTAAAAACGTGGCTGAGTAGTTTATTTCCAATCACTTTATTGTTTGTCCTTTTTTTGGTATTGGGCAATCAGCTTTTGCGGAAAGACTTGCTGTTGTTTGCTATTTGGTATGGCGTGATTGTCATAACAAGTACGGGTATCGCTTTTGTCAAAAAACCCAATCCATCGCTTCTGAAGGCGGTCAATTATGGGTTTTTACTGTCGATTCTGCTCAATTTGGGGAGTTCTTTGCATATCGTTGATTGGATTTCTAATTTGCAGCCGATTCGACTGTCGATTCTGATGGTGTCGGGACTTTTGGGTACGTGGTCTATTTATCTCAATCGGGTACAGGATGCGGCTTTAGCTGCTTCTACCCTATCTGAATCTGATAATTCAACAACTTCTTCTAAAAAATGGGTGGGAATCCTTCTTTTCTTGATTTTTGGGGTTGCGCTTTATTTTCGTTGGCTATTTTTGGATCAGGTTGATACGTTTCGGGATGAAGATCATCACATTACCAATGCGAGAATGTGGCTTGACTTGGGCTATATTCAGTATCAACGAAGTAAATTAGTAACATATTCGGTGGCGTTTTTTGCTTGGTTGGGACAGGCGGTGAGTTTTCACGAATATATGTATTGGGGACGGGTTCCTGGAGCTTTTTGGGGAGCTGTCGCTGTTGTACCCATTTATTTTTTGGGTAAGAGAATTTCTGTGACAACGGGCTTGATTGCCTCTTTTTTGTGGGCAATGTCGCCCTGGGCAATTGGCGTTTCTCGTAACATTCGGGAACACACTTATTATGTTTTGATTATTCTGTTCTTTTCTTTGCTCTTTTTGAGTCTCATTGAAAAGGTTATCAACTATAAAAAAGAACATCTTAAATACATTGTAGGCTATGGTCTATTGGTTGTAGCTTTGTTGGTGTATTCGTTCTTTATTGACCGTTTCTCTACTTTGAAGGTGAGCGGGGCCATTTTTGCGACGCTGACGGGAACGTATGTCTTGACGCATTATGAAAAAGTCTTGGAACTTCTACGAAAAAATAAGATTTTATTGGTGTTGTCTGTTGGGGCTTTTACTGGCTTTTTGGGCTTAATCAATCGGGTTAAGTTTATTGGTTGGAACAATACGTCGGATATTCGATGGACAGACACGTTTTTATATGCAGGGTCGCCCATTCCTGAACATTGGTGGAGTGCAGACAATCCCGATATGTATTTTATGTACTTTTTGATTTTAATTGTCTTAATTGGAGGCATTCGTTTTCGGAAGCGATTTAGTTTGATGTACACCTTCTCTTTTCTTTTGATTGCAGCCGCTTTCTACTTTTTCTTTACTCGCTATTTTACACCGAGATACATTTTCTATAATTTACCTTTCTTTGTCTTGGCAATCTCTGCAAGTATCTACTTCTTGTATAAATTTAGCAAGAGTATAGGAAATTCTGTCCTTAGAGTCTTTTTTCAGGCAATAATGAGCGTCTTTCTGGTCATTATCTTTAATCCGCTCAATACCTATGAAAGTTTGGCGATTCCTGAGTATTCAAAAGGAGATTTTGCGCTTAAAACAACAGGAGAATTTCACAATGATAAAAGAACATTGCTGCTATTTTTAAGCCAATATGATCGTGATTTAATTGAAAATGAATATGGGATGATTAGTTCGATTTACGAACAAGTCATTCACCATGAGTATGATATAGAATGTGTCGATAAATTTCATTACAAAGAATCCTCTCGTCAAAGAGAAGTTGAAAAATATATTTCTGATTATGATAGTGGTTTTATGGTCTTAGATTACCATCGAAATCAGTTATGGCGTATGGGATTTCCTGTTGATTCGTCTAAAACAATGAAATTAGCGGGAAAAGACGTAAAACTTATGTTTGATGAGAATCTTTGTCAAATTTATGGTTGGGGCGATGTCATTGCTCCACCTTCTGATGATGTAATCTTGGCGGATGATGTGTATGTAACAGAAACGGAGCTTAATTTGATGAGTCCTACTGCTTTTTCTTTCTGGCTTAAAAAACCTGAAGATGCTAAAGAATCACGACCTTTCTATATTACGGAATTAGAATATTCTGAAAATTTGATTAATGTCGCTTTAGAAGAACAAAAAAACAGAACGTATAAACTAAAAGTACAATATGGTAATTTTATTGATGGAGAAATTTTAGATATTCCTTTTCCAAATGATGACGAATGGCACCATGTTATAGTCCAACAATCAGGCGGTTTTAAGGGTTCGCCCTATCAAGTCTATTTGGATGGTGTACAAAAAGCTTCTTCCAAATTACCAATTCATCGTTTAGAACGAGCTGAAATATTCATTACGGCTGAATACATTGAGTATATAAAGAATTTCAAGTTGTATGCTCGTAAATTAAATGGAACGGAAATAAAAACACTTTTTGACGAAGGAACTGTTTTACAACCCAATGCGCCTATCAGTGAAGATGCAACGATTGTAAATGCCTTGTATCCCTATGAATAGTTTTTGTGGTTTAAGTAGTTTTTGTGGTTTTTGTAGTTGAAGATCTGATTCATTCATTAACTAAATCAAAATCTGTGAAATCCATAAAATCTGTGATTCAAAGGCCTTGTGGTTGGAGAAATGATAAACTAATTACTAATTCCCTAATCAACAAATACACTAATTACTGATTAACAAAAAAATATGAAGATTCTTTTTCTCAATTATGAATTTCCGCCATTGGGAGGTGGGGCGAGTCCCATTAGCTTTGAAATCGCAGAACGCTATGTGCAATTGGGGCATCAAGTAGCGGTTGTGACGATGGGGTTCAAAGGTTTGCCCAGTGAAGAAATGGTGAGTGGAATTCAAGTGTATCGAGTGCCTTGTGTTCGTGCCAAAAAAGAGATTTGTCAGCCTCATGAGATGTTGACTTTTGTGAGAAATGGAATCAAATTCTTAAAAAAGCATTTGAAAAAGCATACTTACGATGTTTGCCACAATCATTTTGCGATTCCGACGGGTTTGTTGGCACGGTGGGTTCAAAAAAATCACGGCATTCCCTTTATCAATACCAGTCATGGCAGCGATATTCCAGGGTATAATAATGACCGTTTTATCTTTTTGCACAATTTTACCAAGCCCATTTTAAAAAATGTCTTGGGCAAATCGTCTGGGAATTTTTCGGGTTCTCAATACTTAGCAAATTTGGGGAATAAAAATATTGCGCCGCCCGTTCCTTACAAAGTGATTCGGGAAGGATTTCACAGCGATATGTATGAGCCAAAAGCAAAACAAAAAATCATTTTATCAACAGGACGTTTGTTGCGTAGAAAAGGATTTCAATACCTGATTCAAGCGGTTTCTGGAAAAGACATTGGCTATGAAGTGCATATTTGTGGCGATGGTCCTATGATGGAGGAATTGAAAGGTTTAGCCGAACAATCTAAGACAAAAATTGTGTTTCATGGTTGGATTAATAACCAATCTGAAACCTACAAAAATTTATTGGAAACGGCTTCGATTTATTCGTTGGTCTCTGCCAAAGAAAATGCGAGTAAATCCTTGTTAGAAGCATTGAGCGCAGGTTGCGCCGTCATCACCTCGAACGTGGCAGGTTGTCCCGAATCCGTTGGCGATGCGGGCATCACAATTCCACCTGAAGATATGGAGGCATTGCGTACAGTCATCTATGACTTAACTGAAAATGAAGACAAAATTGCGGAGTTTGGCAAAAAAGGAAGACAACGCATTTTAAACGTTTACGACTGGAACAAACTGATAAAACAATATGAGAAAGTCCTTTCGGACTTGGTTTAAGTAGTTTTTGTGGTTTGTGTAGTTTTTGTAGTTGTATGGCTTGCTTGGTATCGTGGTCATTATTAAAAAATTTCGTTTACTAACCACATAAACAACAAAAACTAAATAAGGAGAGAACGGTTCGTCTTTCATCGTCACGCACGGTCCCGCTGTCCGTTCTCATACCAAGCCAACGCAAAACTATTTAGCCTTACTTTTTGGTATACCACTACCATCGGGTCTATGTTAAAAGGACAGAACTTAAAGGAACTGCTTAAATGAACTTATATGGTTCAAAAAAAACAGTCCATAAAAGTACAGACAGTCCAAAATAGACCCGATAGCATAGCGGGACCTAAACGTAACGACGGAGGAAACGAAACGTTCTCTCCAAAAAAAATAAAAAACAAACAAATAAATACATCTATGAAACGAATACTCATTACGGGAGCTGCTGGATTTTTAGGTTCTCATTTATGTGACCGATTTATCAAAGAAGGCTATGAAGTAATTGGCATGGACAACCTCTTGACAGGGCGTTTATCCAATATAGAACATCTTTTTCCACTCGAACATTTTACGTTTTATCACCACGATGTGACAAAATTTGTTCATGTTCCTGGAACATTAGACTACATCTTGCATTTTGCTTCTCCTGCAAGCCCGATAGATTATTTGAAAATGCCGATTCAAACAATGAAAGTTGGTTCATTAGGCACACATAATTTATTGGGGTTGGCGAGAGCGAAAGAGGCTCGATTTATGATTGCATCAACCTCAGAAGTTTATGGCGATCCGAGTGTGCATCCACAACCCGAAGAATATTGGGGGAATGTAAATCCGATTGGACCTCGTGGCGTTTATGACGAAGCGAAGCGTTTTCAAGAAGCATTGACAATGGCATACCACAATTTTCACGGCTTAGAAACACGCATTGTTCGTATTTTCAATACTTACGGTCCTCGTATGCGCATGGATGATGGTCGTGCATTACCGACGTTTTTGCGTCAAGCGATTGAAGGCGAAAATATTACTGTTTTTGGAGACGGCTCTCAAACTCGTTCTTTTTGTTATGTTGACGATTTGGTCGAAGGCATTTATAGATTGCTATTAAGTGATTATTATTTACCTGTCAATATCGGAAATCCTGACGAAATCAGCATCAAAGAATTTGCCGAAGAAATCATTGCCTTGACAAACACCGATCAAAAAATCATCTACAAGTCATTGCCAAAAGATGATCCGATGCAGCGCAAACCAGACATTACCAAAGCAAAAACGATATTGGATTGGTCGCCTAAAGTTGATCGAAAAGAAGGATTGAAAATCACTTATGATTATTCTAAAAAAGAAGTAGCAAAGGCAACTTTAAAATAATAAATCACCCATTTTGGTGTCATCTTTTTCCATCATACTTCGTTAAAAAGCCTCGCCATAACTCGTTATGTCTGCGTTTTTTGCCTTGTATGCCGAAAAAATATTTAACCAAAATAAATGTTTATTAAATTAAAATTGCCTAAGAAAGCGAATATTACATGAGAATCTTACACCTAATTGATACCTTGAGTTTAGGCGGCGCACAAACGATTTTGAAAGCGATTTTTGATACACAAAAAAGCAATCAAGATATTTTTTTGTATGCGTTGCGTAAACGAGATATTCATATTGCCATAGACCATCCCAATATTTTTGTGAATGAATCTACCGCAAAATATTCTTTTGCGCCCATCAAAGAAATAAAAGCGTTTATAGAAAAACACAATATAGAGGTCTTGCATTGTCATTTATTTCGTTCAGAAGTTTTTGGCTATATTTTGAAAAAAAGACATTTTCCAAACATCAAATTGATTTTTCACGAACACGGCCAAATCGTAGGAAGCGACAACAATAGCAAAGTGGAAGATAGCATTTATGTCAATTTCAAAAAAATATCTCATTCAAAAGCGGACTTACTCATTGCGGTTTCTAATGCGATGCGTTCACACCTAATTGAACGGGCCAATACGCCTTCTGACAAAGTAAAAGTCCTGTACAACTTTGTCGATTTACAGCGTTTTGACCCAATAAAAATGGCAACACACAAAGGACATTTTCGACAAAAACAAGGCATTCATGACGATACCTTTGTTGTTGGATTTGCAGGTCGAATCATCAAGCGAAAAGGCTGGCGAGAGTTTATAGAAACGGCTAAAATCATCGTTCAAAAACACAAAGATGTCAAGTTTTTGATGGCGGGCAATGGTCAAGACAAAGAAGCGTTGATTGAAGCCATTGAAAAAGCCAATTTGCATAAGTCCGTGATTTATGTCGGCTATGTCAAAAACATGTTGGAGTATTATGCGTCCTTAGATTGCTTTATGATGCCCTCGCATTTTGAAGGCTTGCCTATGTCGCAATTAGAAGTAATGTCTTTGGGCGTTCCGTTACTTACGACAGATGGGCCAGGCATGGACGAAATTCCGCAAGACAATATTGATGCCTTGTATATGGAAATGAAAAATCCAGAAGACATGGCAAAAAAAGTAGAACGCTTGATGGAACAACCCAATTTGCGAACGGAATTGAGCAGCAATGCCCAACAAACAGTGCAAGAACACAGCCTACAAAACTTCATTGTGAATTTAGAAAATATTTATAGTGATTTAGGACAGTCCGCTTAAAAGTGCAGTGCAATGGAAAAATCGACCCAACATACCACAACAACCAAAAAT
>Ga0209185_1000900_pt1 | contig 29545 bp, 26 predicted proteins | sample SidtaG_2_FD_187425 | JGI IMG/M metagenome (GOLD analysis project Ga0209185, IMG submission 187425) | Marine algal microbial communities from Sidmouth, United Kingdom - Sidmouth_Asex2 metaG (SPAdes) (version 2) | ecosystem: Host-associated > Algae > Red algae > Unclassified | place: Sidmouth... | reverse complement strand
ATAAGAGAAAAAAGGGAGAAAAATGTCTTTTATAACACCGATTACACTCAAAAATAGCTCAAAATATTAAAAACCGAAAGAAATAATAGAAGATGATTTTTAGTGAGCGAGTTTTGCAATGGTCTCATTATGTATTGTAAAATTAATACTTGCTGTGGCTTCATCTCTTCTATTTAGACTAATTCCAATTAATAACGTTAATATAATTTTTTTAACACTCACATAATTTAAAGAAAATACTGAGTTAAGGTTATCTTAAACATTCCCATATAGTTTTGCCACTATAAATTATAACACAATAATCACGTTACGAAAATGAAAAACTTAAAAAATGTATTAATTATTGCCGGATTGGTTTCTTTTGCTTCTTGCAAAAAAACAGATGATTCTGTTAATGATGAGGTAGAAGAAAACAAAGAAGTTCTTCTTAAAAATCATTCTAAAACCCCTGCATACTTTAAAATGACACCAGAGTTTAACAATGTTAAAATATATTCGGTGTTAAGTTCTGAAGATGTTTTAGCAGACAGTCCAAAATTTGTATACGGTTCTATGGCAGATGGTGCTGGTTTACTAAAAGAAGCTGATGGTTCATTTACCTTAATAAACAATATAGAAGCAGATTATTCTATTGCCAGAGTAACTTTTGACAAAACTTTTAAACCAGTTAAAGGTGAATATATTTTAAATGCAGCAGCTACTGCTAGTACTGCACAATGTTCTGGTTCTTTAATTACACTTAAAGAACACGGGTTTGGACCTATGTATTTATCTGGTGGCGAATGGGGTGGTTCCTCTAAAGGTGTTTTTGCTACAGATCCTTACAAAAGTGCATCTAATGCTTCTGTAGCTTCTATGCTACCTGCATTAGGACAATGGTCTACAGAGAATGCAGTTGCTATAGGTAAAGATGCGTATCCTGATAAAACAGTTATTTTTATTGGTGATGATAATTCCAACAACGAAGTTCCTTCTGGGCAGTTAGGTATGTATGTTGCTAACCAAGGTGATCTTAACAACGGAAAGTTGTATACTCTAAAAGTAACTACCGCTGGTATTGATTATGAAATGGATATGAGTGAAGGTGAAACGTATGAAGCTGAATTTATTGAAATGGAAGAAAGAGCTATTAATCTTTTGGATGCCGAAGCTAAAGAAAAAGGTGCCATGGGATTCTCTAGATTAGAAGATATTGACTGGAGAAGAGGCACCGCTGCTAACCAAAGAGAAATATACTTTGCCGTTACTGGAAGAAAAAAAGATGCACTAGTAGGAAAAGGAACTTTGTATGGTAGAATTTACAAAGTTATTTTAAGTGATAATGACCCTACAAAAGCTACTATTTCTTGCGTTTTAGATGGAGATAAATTAGAAGGCAAAGCAAAAGCTTTTCATAGCCCTGATAATATTGTTGTTTCTAAAAACTTTGCATACATACAAGAAGACCCTAACGGATACCCTGATACCGCAGATAAATCTCACTACGCTCAATTATACCAATATAATTTAAATACAGGAGAATTAAAAACTGTATTAGAGTGTGATCAAACTGCTGCTGCTGCAAACGGAATTGGTTCTACAGAAAAAAACTGGGAAATTACTGGTATGATAGATGTTTCTGAAACCTTAGGTATGGATGATACTTTTATTATGATTACTCAAAATCATGGATGGGAAGCCGCAGATGGTAGCGCTTTCACAGACCCGTTAGCAAATCCAGATGCTGATAGTCGTAAAGAAGGAAGTCAATTATTTGTAGTTAAAGGTTTATCTAACTAATTTATAAATGATTAAGTATTACAAAAAAAATATAAGAAAAGGGGTTTATGTTATCATAAACCTCTTTGCTTTATTCATTACTTCATGTAATGGCGTAAAGAAAGAACCACAAGAAATTGTAACAACGTTAGGTGAGCTTATAGAAAATAAATACAAACAAGAATTAGTTGCTTGTTATAGCTATGTAGACAGCTTATCTAAAAGTACCTCTAAAAAAGATTTAGAAAAATATTATCTAAAATCTAGAGCACTTTTTAAACAAATGGAGCCTGTAATGGCCTTTCATGATGCTGAAAACTATAAAGCCCTGAATGCACCAAATATTTTAAAGGTAGAAGAAGAAGACCTTACTAATATTAAAATAATGAATCCAAAGAGCTTCCAAGTGTTGGAAGAAACTATTTATGCGGATAGTATTGATACAAATGCAATTAAAAAAACTGCAGAATTAATTAGAAATAGATTAAAACTAATTGAGGTAAACACTCAGTTGTCCTATTTTAAAAACCATCATGTATTATGGATGTTGCGAGATGCTTTTTTAAGAGTTTCACAAACAGGAATTACCGGTTTTGATTCTCCTGTATTAGAACAATCATTACCCGAAGCAATTATAGTATACAAAAGTATAGCTAACTATTTAAAACTAGTAAAAACTAAATTTAAAAGTGATACGCTGTATAATGCTTGGGAAACAGAAATTAATGCTACACTTGAGGGACTACAAAATTCTAATTTTAAAACATTCAACAGATATAATTTCATTAAAAATCATACACAAAAACAATTAACTTTATACAATGAAACTGTCGTAGATTGGAATACGAAATTTCCATTTACTTTAGCGATTAAGAATGATGCGCCTTCCCTATTTTCTAATAAAACATTTAATATCCCATATTATTCTGATATAAAAAATGTTAACTCTTCTAAAGAATTAGTGATGCTTGGTCGCGATTTATTTAACGATAAAAAGCTTTCCACAGACGGCACTGTCAGTTGCGCTACCTGCCATGCAAGAGAAAAAGCGTTTACAGATGGTTTGGTAAAAGCTAAAGGTCAATTACGTAACAGCCCAACCCTAACCTATGCCGCATTACAACAAAATTTCTTTTACGATAATAGAGCTGGTAGTTTAGAAGGGCAAATAGTATCAGTGGTAAATAATGATACTGAATTCCATACCAACTTACAAACCTTACAAAAAGTGGTTGCCGAAACACTAACCTATAAAGTCCGTTTTGATAGCATTTATAAAGGTAAAATAACAGATTATACGGTTCGTAATGCTATTGCAGCGTACATACGAAGCTTAAATAAATTTAACTCCAAATTTGATAAAAATATCAATAGTCAAGAAAATTCATTAACAGTGAATGAAATTAATGGTTTTAACTTGTTCATGGGTAAAGGAAAATGTGCTACATGTCATTTTGCGCCTGTTTTTAACGGTACCCTACCAACACTTTACAAAGATACCGAAATGGAGCTTTTAGGAGTCCCCGTGAAAAGCGATACTATTAATGCGGCCGTTGATCCAGACTTAGGGCGTTATAACTTTTATAAAACTGAAGAACGTATACACTTTTTTAAAACACCTACAGTTAGAAACGTTGAATTAACGGCTCCTTACATGCATAATGGTGTATACGCAACCTTAGAAGAGGTAGTAGATTTTTACAACCGAGGAGGAGGCGCTGGTATTGGAATAGATTTAGAATTACAAACATTACCTCGAGACCCACTTAATTTATCTAAAGAAGAACAAAAAGATTTAATTTTATTTTTAAAGACCTTAACAGATACTCAATAAACCACTTTACTAACTAATTTTACTCGATAATCGAGATTTAAATACTCCTAAGATTACCTCAAAGCATAAAGATTTTTACTTTGAATGCCTCGTGGGCTTGTCTAGAGGTTATTTGCTATGTTACTTTCATCAAATGAAAAAAAATGTCAGGCTGAGCTTGTCGAAGACCACAACAATTGTGTTTCGACGAGCCTGTACTGAGTGTAGCCTAAGTGCTCAACATGACACATGCAAACCAATACCCCCCCTCTTCATAATTATAATCTTATAAAGCGAGGAAACTAAAATATTAACTATATTTAGTGGCATTCTAGCGAACAGTATTTAACCTAAAATGAAGCATTTGAACATAATTATCACTATAATAGCAATTGTACTCATTGGTATACTAGCTTTTATCTTATTAAAGAAAACTGTTAAAAACCCTGAAAATTTAGATTGGGCAAATTTAAATAAGTACAAAGAAGAAAATTTAACAATTGATAGTTCTAAAAATGATAAAAATAGAGTGGTTTTTATGGGTAATTCTATCACCGAATTTTGGGATACACACTATCCAGATTTTTTTAAAAACCCTTCATATGTAAACAGAGGTATTAGCGGACAAACTACACCACAAATGCTACTACGATTTAAACAAGATGTAATAGATTTAAAACCAGAAGTAGTTGTCATCTTAGCGGGCATAAACGATATTGCTGGGAATACGGGCCCTTCTACACAAAAAATGATAGAAGATAACATTTTCTCAATGGTACAATTAGCTAAAACCAATGGAATTAAAGTTATCCTTTGTTCTGTTTTGCCTGTATTTGAATTTTCAAAAAAAAAAGAAATTAAACCCACAAAAAAAGTAATGGCTCTTAATGTTGCTATTAAAGAGTATGCGTTTAAAAAAAATATTCTTTACCTAGATTATTTTTCAGCCATGGTAGATGATAGAAATGGTTTAATAGAAGCCTACACCTATGATGGTCTTCACCCAAACACAAAAGGGTATAAAATTATGAGTCCGTTAGTAGAAGAAGCTATTATCGCTACTTTAAATAAGAATTAATTAAAAGCTTATTTTCTTTTTTAATTTACATAACCAAACATTTTCCATAAATCTAGTAACTTGCAACCATGCAACAACCGCTAGTAAGTGTTTTAATTCCGTTTAAAAATACAGCAGAATTCCTCCCTGAATGTATCAATTCTATACTAGAGCAATCCTATACCAATTGGGAAGTTATTGCAATAGATGATAGCTCTACAGATACTAGTAAATCTGTAATGGATGTATACGCCTCTAAAGACCATAGAATAAAAGTACATACAAATACAGGAAATGGAATTATAGAAGCCTTACGTTTAGCATACTCGCTTTGTAGAGGTGATTTTATTACACGTATGGACTCTGATGATATAATGACTATCCATAAACTAGGAGTAATGGCTAACAGCCTCCTAGCACACGGGAAAAGGCATTTAGCAGTAGGGCAAGTAGCTTACTTTTCGGCCAGAGGTATTAGTAACGGCTATGACCGCTATGAGAAATGGCTGAATAAACTAACCGCTAAAGGAACTAACTACACCGAAATCTATAAAGAATGTACCATTCCCTCCCCTTGTTGGATGGCGTATAGAGAAGATTTTGACCTAGCAAGTGCTTTTACACCAAACAGGTATCCAGAAGATTATGATTTAGCCTATCGGTTTTATGAAAACGGATTGCAATGTATTCCGTGCGACCAAAAATTACACTTGTGGCGAGATTATGACACCCGTACTTCTCGCACCAGCGAAAACTATGCACAAAACTATTTTCTAGATATAAAAATACATTACTTCTTAAAACTAAACTATGATACTAACAGACCTCTAATTCTTTGGGGTGCTGGTAACAAAGGAAAAAATGTAGCCAAAGCACTCATAGACAAAAACATGGATTTTCATTGGCTATGCGATAACGAGAATAAAATTGGAAAAGACATCTACGGCAAACAAATGCAACATTATACTGCTTTAGAACAATTAGAAAATTCACAAAGTATTATTACTGTTGCCAATGAAGAAGCTCAGAATTTTATTAAAAAATATCTGAGTAATTTAAAACAAGAGCATATGGAAGATTACTTTTTCTTTTGTTGATGTAACTATTCTTATGAAACAACTTGTTAAATTAATTTAACAAAACTAAAAACCCCAAATTCTAAATAAGAATTTGGGGTTTAAAATATTGTTTCTATATATACTATTCTCCCATTGCTGCAGAAACTGCTGCTGAAAGTCTTTTATATGTTCCATTTTCTAAACGCTCTCTAATAGAAGAGAATGCATCTAAAGTTATTCTAACATCTTCTAAGGTGTGTGTAGATGTTGGTATTAAACGTAATAATATTAATCCTTTAGGAATAACTGGGTACACTACAATTGAACAAAAAATACCGTGATTCTCTCGTAAATCTTTTACCAATGCCATAGCTTCTGGTATACTACCATTAAGATATACCGGCGTTACACAACTGGTTGTTGTTCCTATATCAAAACCTTTCTCTTTAAGTCCGTTTTGTAGTGCATTTACGTTCTCCCAAAGTTTAGCTTTAAGCTGTGGCATAGTACGTAACATATGCAAACGTTTTAAGGCTCCTTTCACATAAATCATTGGTAATGATTTTGCAAACATTTGTGAGCGTAAATTGTATTTTAAATAATCTATGATTTCTTTATCTGCTGCTATGAAAGCACCTATACCTGCCATAGATTTTGCAAATGTAGCAAAATACACATCAATATCATCTTGTACGCTTTGCTCCTCTCCTGCTCCTGCTCCTGTTTTTCCTAAGGTACCAAAACCATGCGCATCATCAACTAAAAGTCTAAAATTAAATTTTTGTTTTAGTGCAACTATTTCTTTTAACCTGCCTTGTTCTCCGCGCATTCCAAAAACACCTTCAGAAATAACTAAGATTCCTCCACCTGTTTGCTCTGCCATTTTAGTGGCTCGTTCTAAATTTTTCTCTAAACTATCAATATCGTTATGTTTAAAAGTAAAGCGCTTACCCATATGCAAACGTACACCATCTATAATACATGCATGTGCATCTACATCATAAACTATAATATCATCTTTAGAAACCAACGCATCTATGGTAGACATTATACCTTGGTACCCAAAGTTTAATAGGTATGCAGATTCTTTACTAACAAAATTGGCTAATTCATTTTCTAATTGTTCGTGGTATTCTGTATGACCAGACATCATTCTTGCTCCCATTGGGTATGCAGAACCATATTCTGCGGCAGTATCACCATCAATTTTTTTAATTTCTGGTAAGTTTGCTAGGCCCAAATAATCATTAATACTCCAAGTTAAAACTTCTTTTCCTTGGAATTTCATTCTATTAGAAATTGGTCCTTCTAGTTTAGGAAACACAAAATATCCTTCTGCTTGTGAAGCCCATTTACCTAATGGTCCTTTATTTTCAATTATTCTTTCAAATAAATCTCTCATTTAACCTGCATTGATTTGATTCACAAAAGTATATATTTTTAGTAAGGTTTCATAAATTATTTTACTTGAAAACAAAAAGCAATGGCTGTATAACCATTGCTTTCAACATATAAATCTATTTTTGTCTACTTAATAAACTCTATTTTTTGATCTTCTTCAACGTTTTCACTATCAAAAAAACCTTGATTAGACATCCATTTATCACTATATATTTTGCTCATGTATCTAGATCCATGATCTGGAAAAATAACAACAACGTTACTATCTTTATTAAATTCTCCTTGCTTACTTAATTGTTTTACTGCTTGCATTGCTGCTCCACTTGTATAACCAACAAATATGCCTTCTGTTTTAGATATTTCTCTAGCGGTGTGTGCACTTTCTTCATCTGTTACTTTTTCAAACTTATCTATAACATCAAAATCTGTGGCTCCAGGGATTAAATTTTTCCCTAAACCCTCTATACGGTATGGGTAAATTTCTTCTTGATCAAACTCTCTAGTTTCGTGGTATTTTTTTAACACCGAGCCATAAGCGTCTACTCCTATTATTTTAATAGCTGGATTTTGTTCTTTTAAATAACGAGCTGTTCCAGAAATTGTACCTCCAGTTCCACTACAGGCAACTAAATGGGTTATCAAGCCATTTGTTTGTTTCCATATTTCTGGCCCTGAAGTATTGTAATGTGCCTCAGAATTTAATTCATTAAAATACTGATTAATATAAATTGAATTTTTTGTGTCTTCATGCAAACGTTTTGCTACTTGGTAATATGATCTTGGATCATCTGCACTTACGTGTGCCGGGCATACGTATACTTTTGCTCCAATAGAGCGTAACATATCTATTTTATCTGGTGATGATTTTGAACTTACTGCCAAAATACATTCATACCCTTTTATAACACTCACCATTGCAATACTAAAACCAGTATTACCAGAGGTTGTTTCTATAATGGTGCTATCTTTATTTAACATACCTTTCCGTTCTGCTTCTTCTATAATATAGGAAGCAATCCTATCTTTTGAAGAATGACCTGGATTAAAAGCTTCTACTTTTGCATAGAAGTTTCCTATCAGATTTTTAGTAACTCTATTTAGTCTAACTAAAGGAGTTTCCCCTATTAATTCTAATATATTATTACAAGCATTTATCTTTTCTGCCATTTCTGGTTCTCTAGGTTAAATTGAATATATTGTTTTTAAAAAAAAATTTAACAAAACAACAACACAAATTTAATTATTTTTTTTAACTAATTAACTTTCTTTTCTAAATCTAGTAAAAATGAGTATTCACGAGCTACATCTTTTATAGCCTCAAAACGTCCTGAAGCACCTCCATGTCCAGAATCCATATCAATATCTAAAACCAGTAAATTATCGTCAATTTTATAATCTCTAAGTTTAGCTACCCACTTGGCAGGTTCCCAATACTGCACTTGTGAATCATGCAGCCCTGTAGATATGTATATGTTTGGATATGTTTGTTTTTTTACATTGTCATAAGGTGAATATGATTTCATGTATTCATAATAATCCTTATCATCTGGATTTCCCCATTCGTCGTACTCTCCTGTTGTTAAGGGTATTGTTTCGTCCAACATGGTTGTAACAACATCTACAAAAGGTACTGCTGCTAGAACACCATTATACAATTCTGGTGCCTCATTTAAAACCACTCCCATTAGTAAACCTCCTGCAGAACCTCCAGATGCATATAAATGTTTAGCACTGGTATATTTTTTTTCTATTAAAAATTTGGAACAATCTATAAAATCTGTAAAAGTATTCTTTTTCTTTAAAAGTTTTCCTTCTTCATACCAGTGTCTTCCTAAGTACTCCCCGCCTCTAATATGTGCTATTACGTATATAAAACCTCTATCTAACAAACTTAATTTCATGGTAGAGAAATATGGATCTATTGTATGCCCGTAAGAGCCATATGCATATTGCAATAATGGGCTATTACCATCTAATTTAGTGTTTTTATGATATACCACAGACATAGGAATTTTTTCACCATCTCTGGCTGTAGCCCATATTCTTTCTGACTTGTAGTTTGCTTTATTAAACTTGCCTCCAAGTACTTCTTGTTCTTTTTTAACTTCTTTTTCTTTTGTACGCATATTAAAATCAATCACAGAGTTAGGTGTTGTCATTGAATTATAGCCATAGCGAAGTATCTCTGTATCAAAATCTGGATTAGTTCCTACATATGCTGTGTATGTCTCATTATCAAAAGGCAAGTAATATTCTTCTAATGCATCCCACCTCACGATTTTTAACTTATTTAATCCGTTCTCCCGCTCAGAAACCACGTAATAATCCTTAAAGATATCAACATCTTCTAACAAAACATCTTTTCTATGTGGTATAAATTCTTCCCAATTTTCATATGAAGTGGCACCTTCTTTAACTTTCATCAATTTAAAATTGGTTGCCTTATCCTTATTGGTTAGTACGTAAAAATTATCTTCATAGTGCATAATTGTATATTCCAAACCTCTTTTTCTCTTAGAAAACATTTGAAATTCACCATCAATATCATCTGTTCTCAGTATTTGAAATTCTGATGTTAATGTACTAGAAGAACCTATTACTATATATTTTTTAGATTTTGTTTTGTAAACAAACGTATTAAAAGTTTCATCTTTTTCATGATAAACTACCTCGTCTTCTTCTGACGGAGTACCTAATTTATGCTTATAAATTTTGTCTGACCTCAATGTTTTTGGGTCCTTTTTTGCGTAATAAAATGTTTTATTATCCGCTGCCCAAACAGAACTTCCAGTTGTATTTTCTATTTTATCAGCGTAAACCTCATTCGTTTTTAAATTTTTAACTTGTAATGTGTATTGTCTTCTAGAAACTGTATCTACACCAAAAATTACTAATTCATTATTCGGACTTACAGACAGTCCTCCTAAACTAAAATATTCTAGTCCTTCTGCCATTTTATTGCAATCGAATAAAATTTCTTCTGGAGCATCAATCTCTTTTTCTCGTCTTGAATATATAACGTATTCCTTGCCTTTTTTATATTGAGAAAAATACCAGTAATTATTCTGCTTATATGGTACCGAGGTGTCGTCTTCTTTAACTCTTGATTTTATTTCCTTAAAAAGTGTTGACTGAAAATCTAATGTATGCTTTGTTTTGTAATCATAATAAGCCTTTTCTTTTTCTAAATAAGAAATGACTTCTGCATCTTCCCTATCCTTTATCCAGTAGTAATCATCTATTCTAACATCTTCATGCTTCACCAATTTTTTTGATACTTTCTTTGCAATTGGTGCTTGTAATTTTGTCATACTTGTTTTTTTCATTTTACACGAAGTTGCAAAAGTAAGACTTAATACAAAAACATATTTTAATTTCTTTATAAGTGCCAATATCATATTAATAATTAAAGGGTTTTAGTTTTTAGATTTACAAACAATAAAACTACTAATTTTACATTTTAAATACACTAATTTAATGACTAATAATAATTTTAATATCGTTTTAGTACATCCACAAATACCAAACAACACGGGAAACGTTGGTCGTTTATGTGTTGGTAGTAAAAGTACGCTACACCTAGTAAAACCTTTAGGTTTTGAGATTACAGACACCCGTGTTAAAAGGGCTGGCTTAGATTATTGGCAAAATTTAAATGTTATTTATTATGATAATTTTAATAGCCTAATAGATAAAATAGAAGATATTTCTAGAGTCTTCTTTTTCACAACAAGAGCCTCTAATACATATTATGATATAAATTACAAAAAAGGAGATTGGCTTATTTTTGGAAAAGAATCCGACGGCTTGCCTGAAGAAATTGTAACTAAATACCACAAGCAATGCGTTAAAATTCCATTTCCAGGTACAGTGCGTAGCTTTAATTTAGGAAATGCTGTTGCCATGGCACTAGGAGAAGGACTTAGACAATTAAGAGGTAAATAAAATATTTTTACAAAATATCCAAATCAAATTATTAATTTTGGAATTATTAATTTTTTAAAGTAAAAAATTTATGTTTGGAGATATGATGGGAAAACTTAAAGAAACCCAACAAAAAGTTGAAGCAACTAAAGAAAGACTAAATACTATTTTTATAACAGAAAAATCATCTGATAATTTATTAGAGGTCTCCATAAGTGCCAATAGAACTATAAAATCTATACAAATTGATGACTGTTTATTAAGAGATAAAGAACAGTTAGAGGATTATCTTATTTTAACATTAAATAAAGCTATTGAACAAGCAACAAAAGTGAACGAAACTGAACTTGCTGCTGTTGCAAAAGAAGGGATGCCCAATATTCCCGGTATGGATTCATTATTTAAATAATTACAGTAAAAAGAATATTTAACTACTAAATATGCTATTTACTTTAAAGTTTGGCAAGTTTTTTGTTTATTATTAAAAAAAGACATTATGAGACAGCTATTAATTTTACTTTTATTTCCTATTTTAGTTAGTGCACAAGCAGATATTTCTAACAGCAGTATAGATTGGTTAACCGATTATGATACGGCTGTAAAAAAGGCTAAAAAACAGAATAAAAATATCGTATTATTTTTTACAGGAAGTGATTGGTGTGCTCCATGTAAAATGCTTAAAAAAGATTTGTTTAATACCAAAGAATTTAAAACCTTAGCTAAAGATTACACTCTTTTGTACATTGATATTCCAATGAATAAAGATTTAATTTCAGAAAAACAGCTAAGACACAATAAAGAATTAAGCGCCCGGTACAATAAAAGAGGCTCTATACCTCTTTTTAAAATAATTAATACAAGAGGTAAAAAACTGGATCAAATTTCTGGTTATGGTATGCGAGGAGAAATACAATATCATTTAAATTTATTAAAAAAACACAAGTAATTATAATTTATGAAACAGCTTATTTTACTACTTTTATTTCCCCTATTAATCAGCGCTCAAAAAGGTTTTGAAAGTGATGCTAGTTGGCACACCAATTACGAAAAAGCCATAAAAAAAGCAAAAAATAAAAATAAAAATGTTTTAGTATATTTTACAGGAAGTGATTGGTGTACTCCATGTAAAATGCTACAGAAGGACTTGTTTGAAACAAAAGCTTTTTCTGAACTAGCAGAAAACTATACATTGCTATACATAGATATTCCTTTTAGAGACGATATAATATCTCCAAAACAAAGGATTTATAATAAAAAAATAAGAGATCAGTTAAACAAAAGAAATATATTTCCGCTATTACAAGTAATAGATTGTAAAGGAGAAAAAATAGAAAAAATATCTGGCTACAGTGGTATCGATGGTTCTTTAACCCATTACCTTAAGTTTTTAGAGAAATATAAAAAGTAGCTACAAAAGCTATTTCCACTCACTTAATTCAAAAGCATTTAACCAAACACCTTTATTATTTTCCCCCTTAAAATTAATAATTACAGGTTTTTTGTCATCTACCGTAAAAATATATTCTCCTGTACCTGGTAATTCCCATTGCATTTGTTTACCCGCAGTAACTTTTACATTGCTTGCGTTTGCCATAGTATCTGATGTTACTTTTAACGTTTTTGCATATGGCAATTCATGTATTTTTAATAATTTTAATTTATCTACATTCGTATCCATCAAATCTGAATTACTTTTAGGAGCATGGTGCCACGTTTTAAGCTTATAAGTTCCTTTTGCTAGGTTTTCAAAAACTAAATTAACGCCCTCTTTATCAATTGTGAGAACACCATCACCATAAATAAAACCATATTTACCAATAACATTCATTTCTCCTAACCACCTATTTACTCCTTCTGCAGAAGCTTTAGACAATTTAGCAGTTACCCCTTTAAATAATTTAAAATTATAGCTACCTTGTTTTGTATCTTCTCCTGTCCAATAATTCCAACCAAACTGCACTAACTGGTCTGTGGCTCCAATATCTACTCTTTCTTTTGTAAAATCATATATTGGCATAGCTTTTTTAGCAATATAATTACTTGTATGTGGCTCCAATTTTATTTGAATACTATCTGATTTTAAACCGTTAGATTTTGCATATACTGCTACCTCTTCCGCCGTATTGCCTGCTCTTATCAAAGCTGGAGCTACGCCATACTCTGTAAACATTGGGTTGGCATTTATATTGGTATGATCACCAACTATGCTTGCATCTCCTTTAACTGAAAACTTTACTAAGTTTTTAGTATTACTAACTGTTGTTCCTTTTTTATCTACTACTGTAGCATAGGCCATTAAAATATCATTACCATCTGCTGTAAATTTTCTTCCCTTAGTATCTAATTGCAACTTAATAGCATATGCTTTTTCTGGTGTTTGCTTACTGGTTTTAATAGATTTTCCTTTTTTATAATATCCTTTAGCTACTAACTCCCCTACTTTATATTTAATATTTTTAAAATGAAATGGGGCATGATCTAAACCATCGTAAATAGTATCTTTACTAGGTTTATTTTTTGCTATTTGTTTGCCATTAAGGAATAACGCTACTTCATCTGCATTACTAAATACTGTAACTTCATTTGTATTTTCTATCCAATTGTTTTTAATGTTAATAAATGGTTCTTCTAATAATTCTGATTTATACCATTCATACTGAGGTCTTGGATACCTAAAAATGGTCATCATTCCACTTCTAGTTCTGTCTATAGTACTTTTTGCTTTGTCATGGGTTGGATGAAAGGTATGGTATGCATGTGCTGTCCACGAAATTAAACCTGTCATTAAAGTATCTTTTTTATATGGAGCAACAGCCGCCGCCCCACTCTTGCCTTCCATAGCAAAAATAGGTTCTGATCTATCCCAAATAAATGGCCCATAAAGCATGTTTGCATTAATATCTGTTAAACCAGATGTTTGCCATCCTGTCCAACGAGAGCCTTGAGATGCGGTTAAACGTATAGGATCTTCTTGCTTTATAACATTATGAATTCTTGGTACATAACCACGATGGTTTACTCCTGCTCCCCACATAACTATTGAGGTATGGTTTCTGTGGTTTCTAACCATTGTTCTAGCTACCTTTTCTAAATTGTCCCACCAAGTATCATTAGTAGACATAGAAATCCATGTGGGCGCTTCTTCATATACCAGAATACCCAATTCATCACAAGCATCAATTAAAGCATCATCTTGTGGATAATGAGCAGTTCTCATAATATTAAAACCATATTCTTTAAATTGAAGCATATCTTTGTAATGCAACGAATTGGGAACAGCATCTCCTATATATGGGTACTGTTGATGCCTATTAAAACCAATTAATTTTATAGGCTTATTATTTAAAATATAACCACGTATTGGATCTAACTCAAATTTACGTAACCCTATTTTATTTTCTACAAAATCTATTTTATTTTCTTCTGCCACTACGGTACTATTAACTCTGTATAAATAAGGATTATCTGTATCCCAAAAATGCACATTGTCTTCTAAACTCCCTATTTGGTTAAATTGATGCTCTTCTCCTGGTTTTATGTTCTCATTGCTTGTTAGTTTTAAGACTACTAGACCTTCTTTGTCTATAATTTTAGTTACGAGTTTTACTTGTATTTCTTTAGTTTCTTCATTTTTAACCGAAGTTTTAATATTTATGGTTGCATTTTTATTTACTGGATCTATGGTAGGTGTGGTAATATACACTCCAGAATTTAGTGTTTCCCAATTAAAAGTTACATGTACTGGGTGTGTTTCTACTAAATACACATCGCGGTACAGGCCACTAAATTTAACATAATCAAAAGGTCCTGGGTCAGGTGGAATAACTTCACTTCTCCTATTATCTACTAGTAATGTAATTTGGTTATTCTTTCCTTTATTAACTGCTTCTGTAATATCAAAATGAAAAGGTGTATAACCTCCAGCATAGTGCCTAGCTACATAAATACCATTTATCCATAAATCAGTTATTTGATGTGCCCCCTCGAACTCAAGAAATACTTTTTTATTAGATTTTTCTATATAAATTGTTTTTCTATACCATCCTACATTCCTGTGAAAAACCAATTGCATTTTATCATCATCTAACCCATCTAATGTTAAGGAAGTAAGTTTTAACGTGTGAGGCACGCTTACTGTTTCCCAAGTAGAATCTTCTAAATTAGTTTTAAAATTCTCTGCTGTTGGAGTACCTAATTTAAATTTCCAACCTTGGTTCAAAGTTTTTTTTGTTCTTTCTGTATCTGGAAAACCAAAAGGTAAATTTTGTGCTTTTAATGTATTATACTGAGTTAAAAGTAGCAGTGCTAATACTAAATATTTTGTTTTCATTTTAGTGTAATAACTAATTAGTTTACTTTAAAAATACTAAAATGGTTTAGTAATAATTTAATTGCATACTATAATATGCCACTTTTAGACTATAGAGGTACATTAATAATCATATGTTACCCTAAATAAAGGGAGGTGAAAATTTATTGAAATAAAAATCCCCCTATTTCTAGGAGGATTTTTAAATATATTATAAAGTAGACATTAAGAAACAACCTCAGCTTCAGTCTCAATTGTTGCCAAGTAACGCTCTGCATCTAAAGCAGCCATACATCCTGTACCTGCTGCTGTAATTGCTTGTCTGTATTCTTTATCTTGCACATCCCCACTAGCAAAAACACCTGGTTTAGTAGTTTTTGTGGACTTACCATGGGTAATAAGGTATCCTGTTTCATCCATTTCTAATTGTCCTTTAAAAATGTCTGTATTTGGTTTGTGACCAATAGCAACAAATAAACCTGTAATGGCTATATCTTCTTTCTTGCCTGTTTGGTTATTTACCATTCGTAAACCTTCTACTACTTGGTCTCCTAAAACCTCATCTACTTCTGTATTGTAAAGTACTTCTATGTTGGGCAAACTATTTACACGGTGCTGCATTGCTTTAGATGCTCGCATTTCGTCTTTACGTACTAACATTGTTACTTTGTTACAAATATTAGCTAGGTACGATGCTTCTTCTGCTGCAGTATCTCCTGCTCCTACTATTGCCACATCTTGTTTTCTGTAAAAGAAACCGTCACAAACGGCACATGCAGACACACCTCCACCTTTTAAACGTTCCTCACTGGGAAGCCCTAAATATTTTGCTGTTGCTCCTGTAGAAATTATAACTGTTTCTGCTTCTATAGTTTTAGAATCGTCTACAGTTACTTTGTGTATTCCTCCTATTTTATCACTAAAATCTACAGCAGTTATCATTCCTATACGAACTTCTGTTCCAAAACGCTCTGCCTGTTGTTGCAGTTGTACCATCATTGTAGGACCATCTATTCCTTCTGGGTAACCAGGGAAATTATCTACCTCTGTAGTGGTCGTTAATTGTCCGCCAGGTTCCATCCCAGTATACATAACAGGCTTTAAATCTGCTCTTGAAGCATATATTGCAGCTGTATACCCAGCAGGTCCTGAACCTATTATTAATGTTTTTAGTCGTTCTATTTTTTCTGACATAATCTATATCTCTCTAAATATTATATTACAAAAGTAGTTTTTTTAGCAAAAACCTTACTTTTAAAGTTATAAAAAGTTATTATAATTTTAGTGTTTTTATTCCCACTTATGGGTTTAATATCCCAATACTTGAATCTAAGTAACAAAAGACATTTCTTTTTTATGCCTCTTAGGCTTGCCACAGGTAGTTTACTTGTTTACAAAAAAAGCTGTAAAATATTTTACAGCTTTTATAAATCTTAATACTAAAATTTTACTTCTACTGCTTTGTATAATGCATATCTGATAAAGCTTTCATTGTATTTGCTGCTTGTTCTGCAGATATATCTCTTTGCGGATTTGCAAACATCTCATAACCAACCATAAATTTTTTCACTGTTGCAGAACGTAATAACGGTGGATAAAAAGACATATGAAAATGCCATTCTGGATATTCCTCACCATCTGTTGGTGCTTGGTGTATACCTGATGAATATGGAAAAGAAGTATCAAAAATATTATCATACTTTATTGTTAATTTCTTAATAGCATCTGCATAAGAAACTTTTTCCTCTTCTGTTAATCCAGCAATATTTGCTATTTTTCTTTTTGGTACTATTATAGTTTCATAAGGCCAAACTGCCCAAAAAGGTACCAACCCTACAAAATGCTCGTTCTCTACAACTATACGCTCATTTAGTTCTTGTTCTTGTTTTATATAGTCTTCTAAAATACTTTTACCGTTCTTATCCCAATATGCTTTAAAATGTACCGATTTTTTAACAACTTCTTGTGGTACCGATTTCTGTGACCATATTTGTCCGTGTGGGTGTGGGTTACTACATCCCATTACGTCTCCTTTGTTTTCAAAAATCTGGACATGGTTAATCCCTTTCATGGCTCCTAACTCTTTATATTCTTTTTGCCATAGTGATATTACGTCTATTATTGCTCCTACAGACATTAACGGCAATGTTAAAGAGTGATTAGGCGAAAAACATACCACTTTACACAATCCAGATTCTGATTCTGCTTTTAGCAGACCATTATTGTAATTTCCTTCCTCTACATTTTGCAATAAAGCAGAAAAATCATTTACGAAAGAATAGGGCTTATCATAAGCTGGATTTATAGCGCCTCCCATTCTTTCATTGGTTGGACATAAGTAGCATTTAGGGTCGTATTCTGGGCGTTCTACTGTTGCTGCCTTTTCTACTTTTCCTTGCCACGGTCTTTTTGTTCTATGAGGAGAAACTAGTACCCATTCTCCTGTTAAAATATTATACCTTCTATGTGGATCGTTATTAAAATCTATTTGTTTCATATTTATTTTTTTATAGAAGTACCTTGACTTGGTAGTGCTTCAAAAGAACTTAGTTTTATATTAAATTTTTTCTCATAAGCCTCAGAAGCTTCTTTAATGTAGGTCTCTACAGCATCTTCATGCACAATATTAATTGTACAGCCTCCAAAACCACCACCCATAAGTCTAGCTCCAAGTACTTGATCATTTCCTTTAGAGAATTCTACTAAGAAATCTAACTCTGGACAACTAACCTCATACAAGCTTGATAAACCATCGTGAGTTGTGTATAGTAACGCTCCTAATTTCTTAAGGTCATTTGCTTTTAATGCTTCAATAGCTTCTAACACTCTGTTATTTTCTGCTACTACATAAGTACAACGATCATATACATTGTCACTCATCTCACTTTTACATTCTTCTATCATTTCGATAGTAGCATTTCTAAGCGATTTTACTGCTGGATATTTTTTAGCTATTATTGATACTGCTGTTTCGCATTCTTCTCTACGAACATTATACTGACTGGTTGCTAAACTGTGTGCTACGTTTGTATTTAATAATAATATTTTATAAGGTTTAATATTTATTGGTATGTATGTATGCTCTAAAGTATCACAATCTAGTAAGATTACGTTTCCTTCTTTACTCATTACAGATGCGTACTGATCCATTATACCACATTTGGTTCCTACAAATGTATGCTCTGCATCTCTTGATAACTCTACTATATCTAATTTAGATAGCCCCAAACCAAAAAGCTCGTTTAACCCAAAAGCTAAGCCACATTCTAGAGCTGCTGAAGAACTAACTCCTGAACCTACAGGTAAGTTACTTTGTATAGTACAGTTAAAACCTTTTAATTTATCGCTTCTTTTAGAAATTTCATTTAGTACACCCAAAATATAGTTCTCCCATTCTACTGAACTTATTTCTAATTTACTCAAATCTACAGTAATTCCTTTTTCATACCCTTTAGTATAAACATTACACTCGGTATCTGAATTATTTTTACTAAACTCTAAAGTTATTTTTTTACCAATGGCCGTTGGTAAAACATATCCTAAATTATAATCTGTATGTTCTCCTATAATGTTTATTCTCCCTGGAGATTCTATCGTAAGTTCTGGTGTAAAATTTTCTAAAAACTTCATAGTGTATGTCTTTGGTCTATATTATTTGCTAACAAATATAATAAATGTATTATATACATTTATTGTTAAATGAATTATTTTATTATTAACTGTTCTAATTTTTATTCAATAATTATAAATTTAAACACTCTTAGGCTTGCTTAAGAATATTTTTTTCTTTTAAAAAATGCCTTGTAAACTCACCTTACGGCAGTTTACTCAGGTACAGATACTACGGTTCTAAAACCTACATGTTCTGCTCCTGAATCTAAACTGGTTCCCATACGCGAAGATAGCCTGTAACTAGCACAATAGGATTCATGGCATAAAAAAGAACCTCCTTTTATTACTTTTTCCTTTGCAAATGGCATTGTTGGGTTAAAGGCTTTTGTTGCTCCTTTTGGGTTTATAATAATTTCTTTGGTGTCTGCTAATTTTTGATAGTACTCTGTGTTGTACCAATCGCTTGTCCATTCCCAAACATTTCCTGCTATATCATACAAACCTAAGCTATTTGCTGGATATGTTTTTACGGGTGCGGTAGCTTCATACCCATCTTTTTTATTATTCGTTTTAGGAAACTCTCCTTCCCATGTATTTGCTTTTTTATCTAAGTTTTTATCATTATCTCCCCAAAAGAACACTGTATTTTCTTTAGTTCCTCTTGCTGCATACTCCCATTCTGCTTCTGTTGGCAGCCTTCTTCCTACCCATTGACAATAAGTAATTGCATCTTCGTAAGCTATATGGACCACTGGATGGTTTTCTTTTGCTTTGATTGTACTTCCTGGTCCTTTAGGTTGTCTCCAATTAGCACCTGTTGTCCAGCTCCACCATTGAGAAAAGTCATATAAATTAGGTACAGATGTTTTTGATTTTTTAAATGTTAGTGAACCTGGTTTTAAGATAGAATCATGAGGCTTAGATGTTCCTTTTGGAAGTTGTTTTTTCATTTCTTCCCAATCTATTTCTCTTTCTGCTACTGTAATATATCCTGTTTCTTGTACAAATTTTGCATATTGTGCATTGGTAACTTCTGTTACATCCATTAAAAAACCATCTACTGCTACTTTGTGCGCTGGCCTCTCATGGTTCATAGCTACTTTATCTTGTGCTACTGCTCCTTGATTAAAGGTGCCGCCTGAAATCCAAACCATTCCTTCTGGAATTAGTGTTCCTTCTGGTAATTCTATCAAAATATTTTCTATGGATGCTTTTTGTTCTTGTTTTTCTTCCTTTGTTACCGTTTTTTTTTGTGTAATTACTTCTGGGACTTTCTTTTTTTCTTCTTTACATTGAATTAGGGTGCTTAGTATTAAGAATGTACCAAAAATTCTAACTATGTTATTCATTTAATCTATTTATAATCCTATTACTATTTATTTTGCATTAGTGATTGCAATGGCATCCTTTTTTTTTGTTTTAAATAACTACCAAAAAAAAGATATAATGGAAAGCACGACCTTTCTTTTTTATAGAAAGGTAATGCCCAACTATTGCAATTTATTTTTTATAATTTTTTCTACAACTTCAGGGTTTAATAAGGTACTTGTATCTCCCAAATTACTCACATCATTGGAGGCAATTTTTCTTAAAATTCTACGCATAATTTTCCCAGAACGTGTTTTTGGCAAACCAACTGTAAACTGAATTTTATCTAATTTTGCTATTGGTCCTATGTGTTCTGTTATTATTTGATTTATTTCTTTTCTTAAATTATCGTGGTTGCGAGACTCTCCCGTTTCTTTTAACGTTACGTACCCATACAATGCACTCCCTTTTATTTGATGAGGGAAACCTACAATTGCAGATTCTGCTACCGCTGGATGCTCATTAACAGCATCCTCTATTGGTGCGGTTCCTAAATTATGACCAGATACTATAATTACATCATCTACTCTACCCGTAATTCTATAATACCCAACTTCATCACGCAAGGCACCATCACCCGTAAAATATTTGTTTTCGAAGGCTGTAAAATAGGTTTCTTTATAACGTTGGTGGTTTCCCCATATGGTTCGCGCTATTGATGGCCATGGGAATTTTATACATAAGCGCCCATCTACTTGATTTCCTAATATTTCTTTTCCATTTTCATTCATTAAAACAGGCTGTATCCCTGGTAATGGCAATGTTGCGTATGTGGGCTTTGTTGGTGTTGCATAAGGGACTGGAGAAATCATAATTCCGCCAGTTTCTGTCTGCCACCATGTATCTACAATAGGGCTTTTTTTCCTGCCTACATTATCATTATACCAATGCCATGCTTCTTCATTAATTGGTTCTCCTACAGAACCTAGTACTTTTAAGGAAGACAAATCATGTGTTTCTACGTAATCTAACTTTTCTTTTGCCAGTGCTCTAATAGCTGTAGGTGCTGTGTAAAACTGATTTACTTTGTGTTTTTCTATTATTTCCCAAAAGCGTCCGTAATCTGGGTAACTAGGAACACCTTCGAACATTACAGTAGTTGCTCCGTTTGCTAAGGGTCCGTAAACAATATAGCTATGACCTGTTATCCAACCTATATCTGCGGTACACCAATACACGTCTTTTTCTTTGTATTGAAATACATTTTTAAAGGTGTATGCTGTATATACCATATAGCCAGCTGTGGTGTGTACCATTCCTTTTGGCATTCCTGTAGAGCCAGATGTGTATAGAATAAACAGGGGGTCTTCTGCATTCATTATTTCTGGTTCACATACGGTAGAAGCTTCGTCTAATAAGGGCTGTAGCCATTGGTCTCTGCCTGCTATCATATCTATTTTAGAATGTATACGTTTGGCTACCAAAACGGTTTCTACACTAGGGCATTCATTTAACGCTTCATCTACAATTCCTTTTAAATCTATTGTTTTTGCTCCTCTATATGAACCGTCTGATGTAATTATCATTTTACAAACACTATCATTAATTCTTGTTGCTAATGCAGTGGCAGAAAAGCCTGCAAATACTACAGAGTGTATTGCCCCAATTCTAGCGCATGCTAATACTGAAATTGCCAATTCTGGGATCATTGGTAAGTAGATACAAACCCTATCTCCCTTTTTTACTCCTTGCGCTTTTAAAACATTAGCAAAGGCATTTACTTTTTTAGAAAGTGTTTTGTAGGTTATATGTTGTGCTTCTTCTTCTGGATTGTTAGGCTCAAACAATATGGCCGTTTTATCTCCTCTTGTAAGTAAGTGGCGATCTATACAATTCTCTGAAATATTAAGTTGCGCCCCTTTAAACCATGTAATTTCTGGCTTTGTAAAGTCCCATTCTAAAACAGAATCCCAACGTTTACGCCAAACAAAGTGTTCTTCTGCTACTTCTTCCCAAAAACTTTCTGGATTGGATACAGATTTTCTATAAACTTGATAATATTCTTCTAGGTGTTTTATATGGTAATTACTCATGAATTTATATTTGTTATAAAAATATGAAAATCATATGAACTTTAAATACCGACTTATAAAAAGCCTAATTTTACCACACTAAACGCTAATAGATATTCCTTTTGATTGTATTTTTTTATTTGTATCTAAGTAAAAATCTATGCGGCCTAGATTAATTCCAAAACACCCAACCTGATTTACTAACACCTTTTCTCCATTTTTATTTAGTGTAACCGTGGGTTTATCTAAAAAAGTATGTGTGTGCCCTCCTATTATTAAATCAATATTTTCTGTTTGTGCTGCTAATTTTAAATCACATATTTTCTCAGGGTTTTCATAATCATAGCCTAAATGAGACAAACATATAACCATTTCGCATTTTTCTTCATTTTTTAATAAGCGACTCACATCTTGTGCTATTTCTACTGGATCATTATACTTTGTTTCTTTGTATAGTTTTCTAGTAACCAAACCTTCTAATTCTATTCCTAATCCAAAAACACCTATTTTAATACCATCTACAGTGTAGATCTTATAAGGGTTTACAAGGCCATTCATTACTGTATTGGTGAAATCGTAATTGGCTGATAGAAAATTAAATTTTGCATGTGGTATTTGTGCATGCAGCCCTTCTATACCATTATCAAAATCGTGGTTTCCTATGGTAGCGGCATCATACTTAAGCATGCTCATTAATTTTATTTCCAATTCTCCTCCATAAAAATTAAAGTATGGAGTGCCTTGAAAAATATCACCAGCATCAAAAAGTAACGTATTTGGGTTTTCTTTGCGTATACTATCTACGAGTGTTGCTCTACGTGCTAAACCTCCTAAATTAGGAAACTCTGAATGGCTTTTTGGAAAAGGATCTATGTGACTGTGAACATCATTTGTATGTAATATGGTAATATGTTTTTTAATTGCTAAGGAACATGAATTTATTGCTAAGCCGCTTAAACCAACAAATGCAGATGTTGCAGATGTTTTTTGTATAAATTTTCTTCTATCCATAACTAATTCAATTTCATAAAACGATTGTCTATAATTGGCGCAATCGTATCTTTTTTTATAAAATAATCTATCATTGCATTCCTTATTTTATAATCTGTATCAACTAAATTTAATCGATCTTCAAAAAAATTCATTTGATCACCACCATTCAACAAATAGTTACTTGTAGCTACTATATAGTTTTTATTTTGATCAAATGGTTTTTCTTTTACATTTACAGATGATAAGTTGCTCTCTTTATCCAATACAATTTGTAATCCCGAAAAAGGGTGTTTTCTTTTAGATTTTATGAGGTAGTGTATCATATTCATTACAGATTTTGCTGGTAATTCTACCACAACAATAGTATTTTCAAAAGGCATAACTTCATAAGCTGTTCTAATATTTACATCCCCCTTAGAAATTGCAGACCTAATTCCTCCATGGTTTAGCAAAACAAAATCTATTTCTTTACCTGTTCTTTTTTTATAGATAGGGTTAGCTTGTTCTATAATTATATCTGCTATTAAATTGCCTGCTGAGGTATTATACTTGCCGTCTTCTTTTGTTATAGTCCTAGGAGCATATGCTAGTGTTTTATCCAAAAAAGCATTAATACTTTGTGTATAAGGTTTTATAAATTCATTAATAGAATCTAGTTCTACTATAGTATCTACTATTTGTAATTGTTTCGCTTCAATTTTATAAAGCTTTTGTTTTTTTTCTTCACATGAAAGCAAAGTTAAAAAAGTTACAAATGCAACAAAATGTTTTATTCTTAAATTCATTATAGTTCTTATCTTTGCATTAGTATTGTTGAGTATATTATTACATTTGTAGAAAATGTAAAATATACATATGTTTTTAAAGGCTCTTAAAGAAAAATTAAAATATAAATCTGGATTAAAATATTTGCGTCAGGAATTAGAAAGTTCTAATACTGAACTAATCCGTGGCAACAAAGGTATAAGATCTATTGGTTGTATCGTAGATCTTGATGCATTTGATGATGTAAATTTATTACATGATTTTATTGATGACTATTCTCTAAGACCAAATGCAGTAAAAATTATTGGCTATAAAAGTTTTTATGATAAAAACTCTCCTTATTCAACTCCTGTTTTCTCTGATAAAGATTTGGGTTGGAACGGAAAAATAGAAAACAGTTATGCCTTAGAGTTTATAAGTAGAGAATACGACATGCTGATAAATTATTACACCGAAGAAAAATTAATGTTACAGTTAATGTCGGTTAAAACCAGAGCCCGTATTAAAGTGGGGTTTGGAGAAATAGATAAAAAATATAATGATTTAATATTAAATACACCTATTAAGGACTTTCTAACGTTTAAGAAAGAACTTAAAAAGTATTTACATATTTTAAATGAAATAGAATAATGAAGAAGTTAGTAGGCACAGGTGTCGCTTTAGTTACCCCTTTTAAAAATGATTTATCTGTAGACACAGATGCTTTAACCAATATTGTAAACTATTGTATAGAAAGCAATGTAAACTATCTTGTAGTTCTAGGTACTACCGCAGAATCTGCTACATTAAATAAAACAGAAAAACAGTTAGTTATAGATACAATAGTTGCTACCAATGCAGGTAGACTACCATTGGTTTTAGGCATTGGAGGAAACAATACGGCTTTGGTTGTACAAGAACTGCAAGAATCTAACCTTAGTAATTTTGATGCTATCTTATCTGTATCTCCCTATTACAACAAACCAACACAAGAGGGAATATACCAACATTTTAAAGCTATTTCTTTAGCTACTCCCAAGCCAATTATTTTATATAATGTTCCTGGGAGAACAGGAAGTAATATGTTGCCTGCAACTGTTTTACGTTTAGCTCATGATTTTGATAATATTATAGGTATTAAAGAAGCTTGTGGTGATATGAACCAGGTAAATGAACTAATTAAAAACAGACCTTCTGATTTTATGATTCTGTCTGGTGATGACATGACAGCCTTGGAAACAGTTTTAGCTGGTGGGGAGGGTGTAATTTCTGTTTTAGGACAAGGACTACCATCCGAATTTTCTAAAATGATTGATTTAGGCCTGAAAGGAAAAAAAGAAGAAGCATACAAAATACACTACGCGTTAGAAGAAGGTATAAATCTTATATTCGAAGAAGGAAACCCAATAGGGATAAAAGTAATTTTTGAAACCTTAAACATTTCTAATTCTAATGTTAGATTACCCTTGGTAAAAGCTACAGATTCTTTAAAATTAAAGATTAGTATATTTATAAAATCTATTAGTAAAACAACAAAAATCACAGCATAATTTTCTTAGAAAGTTAAAACTAACCTAAAACGATTGTTATATATGCTCTATAGAAGTATTTTCGTTTTACAAAAATGTTTTTTATTCCAGTAAGAATCCTTAATTTTGCAGAATGTTTTTAAATAAGAAGGCAATATTTTTCTTTTTAGCTATTATAGTATCACTAAATTTTTCATGTAGTGAGTACCAAAAAGTACTTAAAAGTGATGAAGTTAAAGCTAAATATGAATTAGCCGAAAAATTTTATGAAGAAGGAGATTTTAAGCGTGCAAATCGTTTGTACGAGCAAATAGCTCCTAAATACATAGGTAAACCACAAGGTGAGCGTGTATTTTTCTTCTTTTCTAATACCTATTATAAAATTAAAGACTATAATACTGCTGGGTATCAATTTGAGCGTTTTTTAAAATCATACCCTAAAAGTGATAAAGCTTCGGAAGCAGCTTTTCTAGGAGCAAAAAGCTACTATATGTTATCACCTAGATACTCTTTGGACCAAACTGATACTGATAAAGCATTAGCAAAAATTCAAAACTTTATAAATACGTATCCAGATTCAGAATATTTTGCAGAGGCTAACATTATTGCTAAAGAATTACGTTCTAAGAAAGAAAAAAAAGAATTAGAGATTGCAAAGCAGTTTACAAAACTAGGCGAATTTTATACTTTAGATAATTCTATTTCTGCAATTGCAGCTTTAGATAATTTTTTAACAGATAACTCTGGTTCTATTTATAGAGAAGATGCTTTATTTTACAAAATTAAAGCTAGCACAAATTTAGCACTTAACAGTACCGAAAGAAAAAAGAAAAAACGTTTAGAAGAGGCTAAATTATCACACGCAAAATTAAAAAAATATTTTCCCGAAAGTAAGTATCAAAAAAAAGTGGATAACTTGTTAGGTAAAGTAGAAAAAGAATTAAAAAATTATTCCAAATAAAATATACTTTGTTATGAATATGAACGACTTAAAAAATTCTAAAGCAGCTGTTTCCACAGTTACTATCAACAAAAATGAGTTTGATGAAGAAACACAGAATATATACGAGGCAATATCTGTAGTTTCTAAAAGAGCTGTTCAGATCAACTCTGAAATTAAAAAAGAATTATTAGAAAAATTGGAAGAATTTGCCACATACAGCGATAGCTTAGAAGAAGTTTTCGAAAACAAAGAGCAAATAGAAGTTTCTAAGTTTTATGAAAAACTACCTAAACCACATGCCATAGCCGTAAATGAGTGGTTAAGTGACAAAATATACTATAGAAATACTGAGAAAGACTCATAAGTAATGTTGGGCGGAAAAAACATCCTCTTGGGAATAACTGGAGGTATTGCTGCTTACAAAACTACGTTTCTTGTTCGTTTACTTATAAAAGCTGGCGCTAATGTTAAAATAATTTTAACAAATAGCGCCAGCTCTTTTGTATCTCCCTTAACTTTAGCTACCCTAGCTAAAAATCCTGTTATTTCTAATTTTGAAAAAAATGAGGACAATAGTATTTCATGGAACAATCATGTAGAATTAGGACTTTGGGCAGATATAATGCTGGTAGCTCCTGCTACTGCAAATACACTGTCTAAAATGGCAAATGGCAATTGCGATTCAATCTTACTAGCAACATATCTTTCTGCTAAATGCCCAGTGTTATTTGCTCCAGCGATGGATTTAGATATGTATAAGCATCCATCAACCAAAGGTAGCTTCAAAAAATTAGCAGAATACGGTAATATAATGATTCCCGCAACTTTTGGAGAATTAGCTAGTGGGTTGCATGGAGAAGGTCGTATGGCAGAACCAGAAGATATTCTACAATTTATAAAAGATTTTATTTCTAAAGGATTACCACTAAGTGGCAAAAAGGTTCTAATCACCGCTGGCCCTACTTATGAAGCTATAGACCCTGTACGTTTTATTGGCAATCACTCTTCTGGCTTAATGGGTTTTGAACTTGCAAAAGCAGCAGCTACATTAGGTGCCGAAGTAGTCCTAGCTTCAGGACCATCACACTTAACAATACAACACGATTTAATTACCTTAGTTAGAGTTGTTTCTGCAGATGAAATGTATACCATTGCACATTCTTATTACAAAACAGTTGATATTGTTATTTGTGCAGCCGCTGTTGCCGATTATAAACCTCATACTGTTGCTGAACAAAAAATAAAAAAGAAAGATTCTAATTTAACAATTAAATTAATAAAAAATAGAGACATTCTCTTATCTTTAGGTGAACAAAAAGAACATCAGTTTATAGTAGGTTTTGCTTTAGAAACCGAGAATGAAGAAAAAAATGCCATCGAAAAATTAAAACGTAAAAATTTAGATGCTATTGTTTTAAACTCTTTAAACGATACTGGTGCTGGTTTTGGGAAATCTACAAATAAAATAAGCTTTATAGATAAGAATTTACTTGTAAAAACGTTTGAACTTAAATCTAAGGCTTTAGTTGCCTCAGATATAATGAATGAAATAATGAATAGAATTTATGCGTAATATTCTTATAACCCTATTATGTCTTGCTTTTACTTTTGCTTTACAAGCACAAGAATTAAATTGTTTAGTTACCATAAATTCAGACCAAATAGGACAAACTAATCAACAAGTATTTAAAACTCTTGAACGTTCATTAAACGATTTTATAAACAAAAAAAAATGGACAAATAAAAAATACAAGGAACAAGAGTTGGTGGATGCTAATATGTTTATTACTATTTCTGAATATGACACTAATAGATTTAAAGCTAATATACAAATACAGTCTTCCAGACCAGTGTTTAACACATCTTACAGCACTACAGTATTTAATTATAAGGACAATAATTTAAATTTTGAATATATAGAGTTTCAACCTTTGGTTTTTAATGAAAACAATATAGATTCTAATTTAGTAGCTGTAGTTTCTTATTATGTATATATTATTTTAGGATTGGATGCAGATACGTTTGCTCTAGAAGGAGGAACAGAGTTTTATAAAAAAGCACAAAAAATTGTTACACAAGCACAAGGAAGTGGGAATTCATCTTCGGGGTGGGAAAAAACACCTGGAGAAAGAACTCGTTTTGAATTGATAGATGATTTACTTTCTAATACCTATAGAGAATATAGAATTGCTATTTACAATTACCATAGGAAAGGCTTAGATCTTTTAGCAGATAATAATAGCACTGGTAAACAAGTAATTTCTGGTACTATGCATTTATTAGAAACTATGATAAAACGTAGGCCTAATGCCTTTTTAATTCAAACTTTTTTTGATGCTAAATCTGACGAAATCAAGAATATTTTTTCTGATGGTCCAAAAGTAGATATTGTAAAATTAAAAGAAACCCTAAATAGAATAGCTCCGTATTATTCAAATACTTGGAATGATATTAAGTATTAATAAAGTCTTAAACATACCCTGTAATAATTTATTGGCTGTTTCGCTAGAAATTGCCATTAACTGCCAATTGTACTTTTTATTATGATTCCAAGTTTTAATAGCTTTTCTAATAGCTTCTAAAGCTTCCAATTTAGCTTGGTCTAAAAATAGCATACATCTTTCAGGATATGTATACAACAACTCCTTAATCATGAGTTTTACCATTCTACAGGAACAGTAATACGTTCTCCTAGCTTTTTACCTTCTAAAAATTGAATAGAAATACTATCGTTTTTAGTTAATTTTTTAAATAATTCTTTAGGTATAGGCGTTTAGAGCGCCCAATTTAGAAAACAGAATTATATTTGTCGTATTATGGCAAGGAAAAAATTTATAGGAGTGAATTCAATAACTTTCAACAGGCAATTTAAGGATGATAATGATTGTTACGAATATTATGATACTCCCAATCCTTAGGACAGCTTAAAAGTATTGTTTAGTTTATTATGACACCATTTTTTTAACATTATAGATTTGATTAGGCGGTACTTTTCCTATTTCTGTATGCCTTCTTTTGTTATTA
>Ga0209185_1000899_pt1 | contig 29583 bp, 29 predicted proteins | sample SidtaG_2_FD_187425 | JGI IMG/M metagenome (GOLD analysis project Ga0209185, IMG submission 187425) | Marine algal microbial communities from Sidmouth, United Kingdom - Sidmouth_Asex2 metaG (SPAdes) (version 2) | ecosystem: Host-associated > Algae > Red algae > Unclassified | place: Sidmouth... | reverse complement strand
TTGTTCTTTTCCCTTCTAAAAAACACAAAAAATAGTTCCGTAGCTATGGCTATGCAACGATTTTTTGAATTCTTTAGAAGAAAAAATTACGGCGCATTATGGAACAATTTATTTAATTTCTTTCACTAAATCTTCCTTACGTAGCTCGGCTATGCGCGTCAAATTTAGCCAAACATATAAAAAAAATAACTTCTTCATTTGGGGTAGATTATTTTCTTCCTCTTCCCTAAGTAGTAAGTCAAACTAATTATGATAAGTTCATTTGGCGAAATTTGTCCGATTACTTTGTTGGAGAACATCCAGCGTAGCTACGGCTATGCTGAATAACCTCCGCCTCGTACTCGAAAAAATTTCACTCAAAGCAACATATCATAATTAGATTGACTTACTACTAAGTGAAAGAAATTAAATAAATTTTATGAAAAACACAATCACAGCCAGTACGTTTTTTATTATTTTCTTGCTTTTGTTTTCCGGTACTTCATCTGCTCAAATTGACCTAACTTCACTGTGTAGCGATGATCATATTCAATTGACAGGGCAAATTTGTATAGCGAATACACCCATTGCCGCCCCTTTCTTGCGTATCACGCCCGATGCGCGTCATGCAGGCATGGGAGATGTCGGCATCAGTACCAACCCCGACGACAATACACTCCATTTTAATAGTTCAAAATTAGGATTTGTGGAGCATAAATATGGGTTTTCGGCAAATTATACTCCTTTGTTGAGAGACTTGGGAGTGAATGACGTTCATCTATTTTATTTCACTAATTATCTGCGACTTGATGATAAACAGGTGATAGGCTTTGGGGTTCGTTACCTTGATCTGGGGCGTGTTCTCATTTCAGATACAGGCAGTGTGTTGCGTGGGGGTAAAATTTATGAGTATGAAACGGCAGTAAGTTATAATCGAAAATTGGGGGATAAATTGGCGGTAGGGTTGACAGCGAAATACATTTATTCGCAATTGCCAATAGGTCAATCAGGCACTATTTTAATGACCGCTGACGCTCAGGCAATTGCAGGCGATTTGTCATTGACCTACAAAACATCGCTCACAAATGTACTCGAATTGACGGTAGGCAGTGCGCTTACAAATTTGGGCTCAAAGATGGTATATGTTGATGAGGTAAAAGCGGCTCATCTGCCAACTAATTTCGGAATAGGAAGTGGTATTAAATGGGCAATCAATCATGAGCAAAGCCTTCATCTTGCATTGGATATCAACCGTTTTGTACAAAGATTATCAAGTGATTTTGCCGAAAATACCTATTCTGTCGGCGCAGAATATCGCTATAAACGCCTCGCCGCCCGTATTGGACATTTGAACGAACACAAAACGCAAGGCGGAATAAAGACTTTGACCTATGGTGTAGGTTTTAATCGGAAGTTTGCCAGTTTGAATTTGTCATATCTACATACGCTCAACCGATATAGGCATCCATTGAATAAGATTTTGAGGATGTCCTTAGCCTTGAATTTTGGGGAGGCGTAAAACGATTTTGCAAATCGTTCCCTCATTTCGATTGACGATTTGCAAAATCGTTTTACGTCATTCGCCAGCCCAAAAAATCGTACACCTCGCCTGCCTCGTACACCTCTTTTCCGCGTTCCAATTCCAGAAAACCATCCGCATTCACAAGGTTGGCAAAATCGCCGGAGCCATTGCCTTCGATGGGCATCGCGACAGTAGGGACAGGGCATGCCCTATCTCTACTGTCGTCTGGTGAATATTGCAATTTGACCTGCACAAAATACGTCAAATCAGGCTTGAAATGTACGGGCGCAGCAAGCGCAAAACGCGGTTTAGGCACAGGCTTTGTATCAAGGCTCGCCTCCAGCCAAGTCCTAAAATAGCGATGGAGACACATAAATGACGACACCGGATTGCCGGGCAGCGCAAACACAAAAGTATCTGCCGTGCGCCCAAACCAAAAGGGCTTGCCCGGACGCTGTCGGATGCGGTGAAAATGTTTTTTGACGCCCAATTCATCGAGTATTTCGGGGATAAAATCAAACTTGCCTTTCGATACGCCGCCGCTTAGTATCAATACATCGTAATCACGGATGCTTTCGGCGAGTTTGGTGCGGAGTTGGGCTTTATCATCCAGTAAATGAAGGCGGTCTGCACCGATGCCCCACTGCTCCAAAGCCGCTTGGATGGTATAGACATTCGACGTGCGTATTTGGTATGGAAGCGGTGTTTCGCTGACTTCGATGAGTTCATCGCCCGTAGAAATAATTTGTACTTTCGGCAATGCAGAGACGAGCAAATTTGCTTTGCCTACGGAGGCTGCCACGCCTATTTCTGCCGGACTGATACGCACGCCCGATGTAGCAACTATCGTATGTTTTTTTCTATCAATACCTTGAAAATGAACATTTTGTCGATGACGAATATTATTAATTTGAATGGTAGCGACACCGTTTTCTATCTCCACATCTTCGTAGCGAATGACGGTATCAGCTTGCAGTGGCAACATAGCTCCCGTCATTATTTCGATACAATTTTTGGGGTCGTGCAACGTCGTTTGAGGTGCGCCGGCTGCGCCGATGCTTTCTATTTTAAAGCTGCGTTGTCCGTTTTTAAATGCAGCATAATCAATCGCAATACCGTCCATTGTCACGCGGTCGAATGGCGGCATGTCGCGGTCTGTGGTGAGGTTTTCTTGCAAAATTCTTCCAGTAGCATCCTGCAAAGGAATGGACTCGGCTTTGAGGGGCATCGTATTGGAGAGGATAATTTGTGTAGCTTCTTGAACGGTAATCATAGTGTAAATTTAGCATTTCCTTTTGAGAAATTTGTCTTGTATTTTAAAAATATGAGGTATTAATAGATTTGTGATACACTCAATGAATTTTGAAAATGCAAGACAAATTCGCAGGCACAAAAAAAGGCTTCCCGAACTACGCCGGAAAGCCCATCATCAATCTCAGCAATCTCACAAATTGCCTGTATAATCGTCTTCCCTTATTGTGCTAACGAAAAAAATGATAACACGGCAACACAATAACACATCAACATGCCCTAATCCACATTATCATGTAAAAACGAGTTACTTTCTTTCAACATCGGCTCTTCATCGTCGGTAATCGTCCACCTTGAAGTGGTGGTTTCGGAAGAGTGTGCAACGTCTTCTAAAGCGACTTTTCGACGCAGATATGCCGGTTCATTCTCCAAATCTACTAAGGTATTTGGGTTATTTAATTTAACCGGATTTGGATTTGCAGGTTGCTTGTATTCGTAGTTATTTTGTGACACATTTTTCACTTCCTCACTATCATACTTTCGGATGTATGGTTCGTCAAAATTACCGTTTACCATTGGTGCCTTTTCGGCAGTCGTGCGTACATCGTCAAATTCAAATACTACTGCATTTTTTGCCTCAACTGTTGTATTTTCAAGCATAATTTCACTCAAAACCTTTGGTTCGTATTTGTCGTAAATATTATCTTTGACAGGAATAGCGACCTTTTTACGGTTGTGTTCGTGTGGTGTCTGCTTGCGCCCTTCTTCAAATCCGGTGGCAATAATTGTGACACAGATTTTGTCGCCCAATGAATCGTCGTAGCAATTTCCCCAAATCAAATCCGTATCATTTCCGGCTTCTTCTTGCACGTATTCGGTGATTTCAAAAATCTCATCCATCGTCACTTCTTTATTGCCCGAAGTGATGTTGAGTAGGATGTGTTGTGCGCCGCGAATGTCGTTGTCTTCCAACAAAGGACAGTTCAACGCCTCCTCTACCGAACGACGGGCGCGATTCTCCCCTTCGACAGTCGAAGTACCCATTATCGCAACGCCACTACCGCGCATGACGGTGTTGACATCCTCAAAATCGACGTTGATATAACCGGGTACGGTGATGATTTCGGCAATACCTTTGGCAGCTACCGTCAAGATGTCGTCAGCTTTTGAAAAGGCTGCTGAAAGCGCGAGATTGCCGTGTATTTCTCGTAATTTATCGTTGGAAACCACGATGATGGTATCGACATGCTTTTTCAATTCTTCCAAGCCTTCGACCGCATGGTTGTTGCGTCGGCGACCTTCAAATGTGAAGGGCAAAGTCACAATTGCTACCGTCAGAATATCCATTTCTTGCGCAGCTTTTGCGACTACAGGCGCAGCACCCGTACCCGTACCACCACCCATTCCGGCAGTGATAAAGACCATTTTGGTATCTGTACCCAAAAATTGACGGACTTCTTCGATAGATTCGATGCAAGCCTCTTTACCAATGTTGGGACGCGACCCCGCACCACGACCTTCGGTAAGGCTGGGTCCGAGTTGGATTTTAGTATTGACCGGGCAGACTTCCATCGCCTGACTATCGGTATTTGATATGGCAAAATTTACGCCGACAATACCTTGATTGAACATGTGCGTAACAGCATTGCTACCGCCGCCGCCGACACCAATCACCTTTATTATAGATGATTTCTCTTCAGGAATATTGAATTGCATAACACTAATTTTAATGGTTAATGGTTAACGGTTAATGGTTAATTTTTAATGTTAAATAACTAACGATTAACGGTTAATTTTCACCGTGAGAATATTGAAAATTGATGATTGTATTTTAGTATTGAGTTGCGAGTATTAAGTATTATGGGACATCTTATTTAATTTCTTTCACTAATCGTTAGTTTCATTTTTAAATTCAAGTAAAATTAATTCATAAGAATATTTTCACAAAAAAAAGAACACGTACTACACTCGCTACTCGTAACTCGCTGACTCGCTACTCACTTAAAACTCTGCGTCCGGATCTTCTTCAAACCACTCTTTGGTTTTACGGAAGAGGCTGTTAAACCATTTTTCGGACTCGCCACCTTCTGCCATTTCGACAGGTTCGAGCACTTCGTCGCTTTCGTCGGTTTCAAAAGTCAAAGGCGCGTTGTCTTCGCTTTCATAACCTTTCAATAATAAGCCGATTGCAGTAGAAAAAATTGGGCTACTGACTTCTTTCGTGTAGCCATGTGCCAACTGCTCTATCGGAATCCCGATGCGAGTAGAAAGTCCCGTATGTAGCTCTACCAACTTGTCGATATAACGCAAAAGCGAACCGCCGCCTGTGAGAACAACGCCACCAATGAGCTTGTTTTCGTAACCGCTACGGCGAATTTCCCAGTAAATATGGTCGAAAATCTCCTCGACACGCGATTGTATGATGAGTGCAAGGTTTTTCTCGGAAATTTCTTTTGGCTCGCGCCCTTTCAATCCCGGAATGGTAATCATGCGATTTTCGTACACTTCGTCGGCGAGGGCTGCACCAAATTTTACTTTGAGCAATTCGGCTTGGTGCTGCATCACTTTACAACCTTCTTTAATGTCTTTTGTGATGACATTTCCGCCAAATGGCACGACACTCGTATGGCGAATAATTCCCTCATGAAATATCGCCAAATCAGTTGTCCCGCCACCAATATCGACGAGCGCAACGCCTGCTTCTTTTTCTTCTTGGGAGAGAACAGCCGCTGCCGAAGCGATGGGTTCGAGTGTGAGGCTGGTGACGTTCAATCCGGTTTTTTCGACGCACTTGAAGATGTTTTTCGATGCCGCGATTTGTCCCGTAATGATGTGAAAATTCGCCTCGAGACGAATGCCCGACATGCCAATCGGATCGATGATACCTTGCTCATTATCAACGATATATTCTTGCGGAATTACGTGTACAATCTTGTCGCCCGGCGGCAATACGAGCTTGTGCATATCTTGAATCAAGCGGTCAATATCTTTTTGACCAATTTCCTCATGTACATTGTCGCGCACGAGAATACCACGATGCTGCAAGCTCTTGATATGCTGCCCCGCGATGCCTACATTGACAACTTTAATTTTCATGCCTGAACGTCGCTCGGCTTCGCCGATAGCGTCCATAATTGCATTGACGGTTTTCTCAATATTGGAGACTACACCGCGCAATACGCCGACAGATTCGACCTTGCCGACACCCAAGACCTCGATTTTTCCGTGTTCGGTCTTCCGTCCTGCAATGGCACAAACTTTAGTCGTGCCAATGTCAAGGGCTACAACCACATTAGCATTTTCATTCATATTTTATCGTTTTGTACAGTCCAAAATGCAGCACCAACAACCTGTTAGTATGGTGTGGATGGTAAGTCCGCGCCGCGTTTCTACCGTTTTGTACAGACTACTTGTCCTTTAAATTTAAGATTGATGTTTTTATATTTTTTCCAGTCTCCGTAGGGCAAACCCTCCGTATAAAAGACCTTTAAATTTCGTAATTTTTCTTCAAGGCGGTCTGTTTTTCCAACAATAATTCGGTAGCTGCCTACCTTCGGAATGATGGAAAATTCGCCGTCCCCATCTACATATATTTGCTCAGTCATTGCCCATAAAAATGGGTCATCTTTAATATATAAAACCATTTGCATCAGACCATTAAGTAGGTTTTCTTTGTCCTCTCGGTAATTTTGGTAGTACTGTGGCAAACGCCCCGTAGTCACCGGCACTCGTGCCGTAAAATTGGCAGACATTGGTAGGTATTCGCCTGCTGCATCCAAATAATAATTATTGCCTTTGGTATCCATCACTCGCACTATCGGCTGGCTCTGTCGCACCTTGATGTTGATGTCATTTCGAGCATCTACAAACACATCAGCATCCCTTATAAAAGGGTCTTTTTCCAAAACTGCCTCTACTTTTCGCGGATTCAAATTGCCAATCGGCGTACCGTCAAATTGATGCCCAACGTAGCGTTCGAGAATCAGTTGTACATCGGATTTTGTGATAAAATTTGCCGACAAACTATCCTCCACAATCACTCGCAAATTCATTAAATCTGTACCACGCTTACGCTCCACCGCCGACAATACCAAGCCCAGAAACAGGAAAATTCCTGCTATCCAAAGGATTCGTATGAGTGTTCTGTTCGTCATATTTTTTTTGAACCACTAAGCACACGAAGGACACGAAAATCGAATTAGCGCAAAAGAAAACTAAGGCTTGTAAGAAACTTATTATCAGTATAATAATTGAGTTTTTAGTTTTCTTAGCTAACTCTTTCGTTAGCTTGGTTTTCGTGTCCTTAGTGGTTTATTATTTCGGTAACATCGCAAAGAATTCATTCACAAAAGGTGTAAGTCCTTCTGTTAGTTTTTCTACATGAAAATTGATTAGTAAACCTTTCGGTTTTTTTAATAATCTCATGTGCGACATCACTTGTGCATCATAAATTGGGTGCATATTTTCAGTTGCTTTCAACTCTACCACCACGCAATCTTCTACCAATAAATCAAATCTATAGTCGGAGTCAATATGAAATCCCTTATAATCAATTTCGACCTTTCCTTGTCGTTTAACCTTGTAACCTCTCAATGTCAATTCTCTGTGCGAACACGCCTCATAAACAGATTCCAATAAACCTGGTTTCATAATTTTATGAATTTCAATTGCACTACCGACTATCTCATAAGCCAGTTGGTTTACTTTTGTTTGGGTGTCATATTTTGTACGCCAATTTAGTTCGTTGTTCTTTTACATCTCATTGATTATCAATAAAATAATAAAATTACTTAGTCCTCTTAGTTCTCTCCGCGTTAACTCGACTTTCGTGTCCTCCGTGCCCTTAGTGGTTAAAAATACGTTCAGTTATTTTTGGCACTATCGCATCAATATCTCCCGCCCCCAATGTCAATAGCACTTTTATTTTTTTTATATTTAAAATGTCAAATAACGCCACTTTCGTCGTTATTTTTTTATTTGGATTTTTCATTTTATTAAAAATCAAACTCGAATCCACTCCTTCAATCGGCAGTTCGCGTGCTGGATAGATAGGGAGTAAAATCGGTTCGTCCAATTCATCTAATGCTGCTGCAAATCCGTTGGCAAAATCGCGTGTACGTGTGTACAAATGTGGCTGAAAAATGCCCGTGATTTTTTCCTTTGGAAACAGCATTTTCGCTGCCCGTATCGCTGCCCTCAACTCCTCCGGATGATGCGCATAATCGTCAATGAACGTGATGTTTTCGTTTTTTATAATAGTTTCAAAACGTCTTTTTATACCTTTAAATGTCGCCAGTGATTCGCGTATAGCTTCGTCGGTCACACCCAGTTTTTTGGCAATTAAAATGGCTGCGGTGGCGTTTTCTACATTGTGTTTTCCGGGTAAGGTGAATTTTAAATTGCGTATCGTGTTCCCCTCATTTTCAATATCAAATATAATATTACCATCTACAATGTAGATGTTTTGTGCTTGTATTTTTCCGTAATTTACACCGTAAGCATTTTCTATCACATTTACCCCTTCGGGGAAATATTTTACACTCAAACCATGTTTCAAAAAACCCGTTCCGCCACGTTTTACTTTTCCGATGAAAGCGGTAAATCCATCTAACATGTCATCATGGTTGCCGTAGATATCGAGGTGGTCGGCATCCATCGAAGTCACCAGCGCAATGTCAGGACTCAATGCCAAAAATGAACGGTCAAATTCGTCTGCCTCTACCACGACCCAGTCGCTTTTTCCTTCTACGAAATTGGAGTCGAAATTCCCTGCAATTCCTCCGAGAAATGCCGTGCAATCTACGCCGCCTGTGCGTAGTATGTGTGTGAGAATTGTGGTCGTGGTCGTTTTCCCGTGCGTACCCGCAATCGCTATCGTTTTCATGCTACGACTGATGATGCCGAGCATTTCCGAACGTTTGAGTAGTGGAAAATTGTTTTGTTTAAACCATTGTAATTCAATATGTTCGCTTGGTATTGCGGGTGTCCATACTACTGCGTTGATTCCCTTTGGAATCTGCAAAATGTCTTCTTGGTAATGTATCGTCATGCCCTCCATTGAGAGCTTGTCTGTCAATATTGTGCGCGTTTTGTCATAGCCGTGTATCTCAACGCCGCGCCCGTTGAAGTATCGCGCCAATGCACTCATCCCAATGCCGCCAATGCCGATGAAATAGAGTTTTTTTATGTCTTTTAGGTCAAGCATTGGTAGCGATTTTGGTTTGTAGGGTGTTGATTAGGCGGTGTACGCCATCGAAATCTTCTTTTAGTTTCGATAGGTTGAGCCGCTTAATTAGTGCTGCATCGTCTTTCGCTTTTTGGTATAAATTTCCGTTTTTATTAGTTGGTTTTTCGGGGTAATGTTGTTTTAAAATATTATCTAAAATCGTACTTGGCTTTGCATAATCTTGTGGTTTTTCCACAATTAAGTCTGCAATAGTATTGTCTTTTTTTCCGTATTGTTCTTCCAATATTTTAGGTTGCGATAAAAACCACGCTTCCGTCTCTTGCACCATAAAAAATATATCCTCTTTTGGTTCTAATTTTCGTTTGATTCGCTCCGTTTCTTTCTCATTATCAGGTACATCTGAATCAATCAAAAGTAAAGTCGAATCATCGGGATTGTCTTTTTTATTTTGCCTAAATATTTTTCTTGCACTCGTCCAACCGCCACCAAACGTGAGGCTGACTTCTTCCAAATCAAAATCTGATAATTCCTGATTTAATAAATCATAAAAACTACTTCTCAATTGAATCGTATCCACAAATTTTGAAGTTTTGGTGTCCTTCAAATCCATGTCGCGCCCCTGCCTGTGCATGAACTCGTCAAATTCACCGTTTTCAATCACCAATACTACCATCTTGTCCCTCCGATTAAGCCGTTTAACCATGCCTGCCCTGCGGTAAAATCATGCTTCCATTCTCCAAAGTCTTTCTGAGACAATTCAGTTACTACGGTATTATTATTTTTATCATTTTCAAATATCAAAATATCCTCTAACTCAAAGGCATTCAGCAAGAAAGGGGAATGAGTGCTGATAATCATTTGTGAATCTTGCGCTGCATATTTGATGCCTTCTGCTACGGTGTTAATCATGTCAGGATGCAAGCCGTCTTCAGGTTCTTCTATACACACAATAGTACCTCTGTTTGGATTGTAAAGAATTGACATGAGCGTTAGGAATTTGAGTGTACCGCTTGAGATACTCTCTAAACCCATCAATAAATCTTTTCTCCTATCATTAATGTACATCTCTAAAATTTCTCCTCTTGCTTTAAATTGTATGTCTCCAAGATTTACATTCACCTTTGTTAATGTAGATTGTATTTTATCAAAAACTTCTTTTGTTTCAGGTTTCCTTTTAAATGAATAAATTAATGAAGCTAAATTGTCAAAATTGACCGATAATTTTTCCTCTAAGCCATTACGCAGTACTCTATTCTCTTTTCTAACACCATTTTCGGAAATATCAATTTGCTCATATACTACTATTTGCTTGATGTAATGCTCGAACATTTCAAGGGTTTCATTTCCTGTAATCCTTTGAATATTAAGTAATTGAGTATAACTCAATGGTGCATTAAACAATATATTTTTTTCTTCTTTATTCGTAAGGGCTGCAGTTTCGTAAAGGTTGAGGTATCCATCGCTATTCTCCTTTGTTAAAACAGCATACAAGAATTCCTCTGAATTATTCTTAGTGAATGAATCGTGAGTAACTCTGATGCTTATACCATATTGTTCAATTTTTTCATTAGAAAATCTTATTACTTTATGTTCACCTCCCCAATGTTCTATTTTTTGACTAACCGTCCCTTCATTAATCCCAAACCTCAACAACTCAAACGCCTTAATAAAATTCGACTTTCCGCTACCGTTGATACCGACCAATAGATTGACCTTGGGGTTCAAACGCACGGTTTGTTCCTCAAAGCTGAAAAAGTTTTTTAATGTAATGCTCTTTATCATGGTATTAATTCTGAATGAATGAATTTTGAATGAATGAATAATTCAAAACTCTGAAAATCAACATTCTATAAGACTCAACGTATATTTATTTTTCATTTTAGAAATTCACTCATTCATTCAACATTAATCTTTTACAACACTTAATAGACCTTTCTTCTGTATCAAATTAATGACCTCTTGGGTAATATGTCGCGCTGCATCCGGCTTGCCGAGTGCTTTTATATTTTCGGACAATTCTTCCGTTTTATCTTGGTCACTTAGCAAGTTTATGGCTACATCTATCATGGTTTTTTTTGCATCTGCATCTTTGACCAAAATTGCTGCATTTTTCTCTACCAATGCTTTGGCATTTGCCGTTTGGTGGTCTTCGGAGACATTGGGCGAAGGAACGAGAATTGCAGGTTTTCCTACCAAGCATAATTCCGAAATTGTGAGCGCACCCGCCCTTGAAATTACGACATCTGCCATCGCATACGCCAAGTCCATGCGGTCAATGAAAGCGGTTATTTTTACATTGTCAATGCCTTCTACTTGTGGCTCAAATTCTTCAATATACAGTTTACCTGCTTGCCAAAACAATTGAATATCAGCATTTTGCAATTTGAATAAAGCTGCTGCCATACTATCATTCAACGTCCGTGCACCAAGACTGCCGCCTACTACAACAATCGTTTTTTTATCTTTTTCTAATCCAAAATGTGCTAATCCTTCCTCGCGTTTGTTGTTGATATTATGGATGTCGCTGCGTACCGGATTTCCCGTGAGGACAATTTTATTTTTCGGAAAAAAACGCTCCATGCCCTCGTATGCGACACATATTTTGGAAGCACTTTTTGCTAAGAGTCTATTCGTAATTCCTGCATGAGAATTTTGCTCTTGTATCAGTGTCGGAACTTTCCATCGCGTCGCCATTTTCAGAGTAGGTCCACTCGCATATCCGCCCACACCCACGACCACATCGGGACTAAATTTTCGCACAATCCACCATGCCCTCCACAGACTATTGACCAACTTGATGGGAAATATCAAATTTCGCAGCGTCAGTTTCCTTTGAAACCCACTAATCCACAGTCCCTCAATTCGGTAGCCTGCTTGTGGCACTTTTTCCATTTCGAGTTTACCCTTTGCCCCGACAAACAAAATCTCCGCATCCGGCACGAATCGTTTAATCTCATTCGCAATCGCAATCGCCGGATACACATGCCCACCCGTACCACCGCCGGTGATGATAATTCGCGGTGGCTCGTCGTTTATATCTCGGGGTTTTCTGGTGTCGGATATGTACCTCATTTGCATGCTCATGGTACGGGTGGTTTTATTTTATTTTTATAATTAATTGTTAAACAATGTTTTATAGTGTTTTATTCTACTTGGGAATCATCCCTTGATTTTCGCTCTCGTCGGCGTGAGTTGGGTGAAATAGTTGCATTTTCCTCAATCCAATTTGCAATAACTTCCCCCACAATTTCAATCCTATTCAGCACCTCCCAATTTGTAAATCTCAATACCGTAAACCCTATCTCCGCAAATGCTTTATCCTTTTCCGCATCTCGTTTTCAACATCTTATTTAAATGTGTAATTCCGTCCACTTCAATCGCTAACAGCAATTCTAAATACACAAAATCTGCGATATAATTTAGAATAGGTCGCTCTCGTCTGAACTGATACCCTCTCATTTGTCGTTTACTCAGCAAGTATTTCCACATACATGCAGCGGCTTTTGTCATTGTTTTTTTGTTGGCGTCCGCGTATTCTTTTAGTTTTTGTTGTAGTGATAATTGTTGTTTTTGCTTGCCTTTTCCATTTGGATTTACTTGGATTTTGAAAATTTGTGCCTTGCTTTTTCCACCCCCCAACCCCCTCCAAAGGGGGAGATAGGACGCGAGAAGTTCTTCGCGCAGCGAAGAATCTCCCCCTTTGGAGGGGGCTGGGGGGTGGAAAAAGGTGAAAAACTAATATCCAATATTATCTAAAATATTAAGTTAATGCCTTTCTTTTTTTACAAAAAACCCTATTTCACCGTCTCAATATACTTACTCACGCTCAATATCATCCCCACTGCAATACTCGTAAATAAGAGGGATGTTCCTCCCATACTCATTAGCGGGAGTGTCAATCCTGTAACCGGAACTAAATGTACGGAAACCGCCATATTTGCCAGTGCCTGCATGACCAAACTCAAGGTCAATCCGAGTGCCAACATCGCCCCAAATGCCTTTGGACTCAAGGTGACAAGGCGCACACATCTCAATAATATTCCTACATATAAGGCTATGATTACAAAGCCTCCAAACAATCCATATTCTTCTACTATGATGGCATAAATGAAGTCGGAATAAGCGTGTGGCAGATAGTTGCGCTGTGCACTATTGCCGGGACCTACGCCAAACCAGCTACCTTCTGAAATTGCAATTTTGGCTTGCTGAATTTGGTATCCACCTTCGCTATTTGTCACAAAATCACGGGTACGCAAAACCCACGTATCTAAGCGCACAAGCGGGGAAAACTCAGCGAGAATAATGAGAATAGCGAACATCACGATACCCAATAAAATGAGCAAACCAATATATTTGAAGTTCACCCTTCCGATAAACATCAGTAATAAACTCGTGATAAACAGTAAGATAGCTGTCGATAAATCTGCCGGCGCGATGAGTCCACAAATGACCAGAACAGGCGCGAGTATCGGCAAAAATGCACTTTTGAGGTCTTTGATGGTTTCTTGTTTGGTCGAGATTTCGCGAGCAAGGTACATGATGAGCGCGAGCTTTGCAAAGTCCGACGACTGAAACGACACGTTGATAATCGGAACCATAATCCATCGCGACGCTTCGTTGAGCGATGTTCCGAAAAACAAGGTGTACATGAGCAGCGGTATCGCTATCATAATCGCTATCGGCGACCACCGTGAATACCTTTTGTAATGTATCAAATAGCAAATATACATCAGTCCCAAACCGCCCGACATCAGCATAAGGTGTTTGACGAGGTAGAACTCGGTATCACCGCCTTGTTTGCGGTATGCGAGCGTCCCCGTCGCACTGTATACTGCCAGAAGTGACATTATTGACAGCAACAAAACGATGAGCCAAATGACTCTATCCCCTCCGAGACTCGCGTATATTTTGTTACCAATAGACATGATACAATGCTTAGATGCTTAAATGTTGTAATGCTTAAATAAAACAATGCTGCAATGCTTAAATGCGACAATGCTTAAATGTTTTTGTTATTTTAATTTTTCAATTGCTTCTTTGAATTGGTTGCCTCTGTCTTTGTAGTTTTTGAATAAATCAAAACTTGCACATGCGGGAGAGAGTAAAATTGCGTCTCCCGATTCGGCGTATTTTGTTGCTACATTGACGGCTTCTTGTGCGCTTTTGGTGTCTTCTATTATTTTAATTTGCGTTGAAAATGCTTCGTGTATTTTTTTGTTGTCAATACCCATGCAAATGATGGCTTTTACCTTTTTTTCGACTAACTCCGTCAAGGGTTCGTAGTCATTTCCTTTATCCGTGCCGCCAACTATCCAGATGACTGGGTCGGTCATTGCATCGAGGGCGTACCATACTGCATCTACGTTGGTGGCTTTGCTGTCGTTTATATAAGTTACACCGTTTTTTATGGCGACTTTTTCGAGCCTGTGCGGGTCATTTTTGAATGTTCGCAAGGCTTTTTTGATGTCAACGATTTCGACGCCTGCAAGCATTGCGGCTTTGATGGCACAGGTTGCATTGAACAGATTGTGCTGACCTTTTATCGTTAATTCGCTTGCGCTAAATTGCTCTCCATTCACCATCCAATTTTCGAAATTTAGTTGAGCGGATTTTACGCTGTGCGTTTGTGCGTCTGTTCCCTCTAATGCAATTTCTTTGACGATATTTTCATCTTCTGCGTTATAAATCAAATGATTAGCTTCATCTTGATTCATCGTGATGCGCAACTTGGATTTGATATAATTTTCAAATTTGTACTCATATCTATCCAAGTGGTCGGGCGTAATATTGAGCAAAACGGCAATGTAGGGCGCGAAGAATTTTATCCCATCCAGTTGAAAACTACTTAGTTCCAATACATAATAATCGTACTCCTCCTTCGCTACCATCCGCGCGAAACTGTACCCAACGTTTCCCGCTAATCCGACATTATACCTCGCCATTTTGAGGATGTGGTAAATGAGGTTGGTGGTGGTAGTTTTTCCATTGCTGCCCGTAATGCCGATGAGGGTTGCATCGGTATATTGTGCCGCAAATTCGATTTCAGAAACCACAGGAATTTCAGCTTTTAATAGTGCTTTCACTATCGGTGCTTTGTCGGGTACGCCAGGACTTTTTATGACTTGTCCTACGTTTAATATCTTTACACTTGTATGTCCGTTTTCTTCAAATTCAATCTTGTTTTCTTCTAATTCACGTTTGTAATTTTCCTTAATCTCACCAAAATCAGATACGAACACTTCCCAACCTTTCTGCTTCGCCAAAATCGCTGCACCTACACCACTTTCACCCGCACCAAGTATGGCTACTTGATTTTGTTGGATGACTTGTGAGCGTTTTGGTTTGTTCATATTTGATGAATGAGTGTCCCAATGACTATCGGGATGAATGAGTAAATTATTCAGTTTTATAAATATTTTTTATTTTTATAAATTTTAATTTAAAAGTAATACTGGCTTCCAGCCTGCACTTCTGTAAACCTGCTAATCTAACATGGTTTAGGTTGGAAGCCTGTGTTACCTTACTTTCAAAGTAATAATGGTTAAAATCGCCAATAAAATTCCGACTATCCAGAACCTTGCGACGATTTTGGGTTCGGGGATATTTTTCTTTTGATAATGATGGTGTAAAGGCGACATCAGGAAAACCCGACGACCTTCGCCGTATTTTCTTTTGGTGTATTTGAAATAACTGACCTGAATGACGACAGATAAATTTTCGACCAAAAATATCCCACACATTATAGGTATCAACAGTTCTTTCCGCAAAACAATCGCCAATACCGCGATGATACCGCCGAGTGTGAGGCTACCCGTATCGCCCATAAATACCTGCGCCGGATACGAATTGTACCATAAAAACCCGGTACAAGCTCCGAGAAAACAGGCGCAGAAAATCACCAACTCACTCGTGTAGGGCAGGTACATAATGTTCAGATAATCAGCGAAAAACGCATTGCCGGAAACGTAAGCAAAGATGCCCAATACCGTCCCGATTATCGCGGACGTTCCCGTTGCCAAACCGTCTAAACCGTCGGTCAAGTTGGCGGCATTGCTGACCGCTGTAATGACAAAAATGACCATCGGGATGAAAATAATCCATACCCATTTGCCCGAATTATCGCCGAGAAATGAGACGAAGTATTTGTAATCCAATGAATTACCTTTGATGAACGGTACGTTGGTTAAGGTCGTTTTTACGTAGTGCATCGTCTCGGTTTCTTCCGTATTATTGCGTTTTTGTACCTCTATGCTTTTGATGATTTCGTAGCCGTTTTGTTGCGCCACTTCTGGCGTTACTCTCGCTACAACATCCTGATGAAATAATAAAACCACACCAACCACCAAACCCAAAATAACCTGTCCGAGTATTTTAAACTTGCCGCTCAAGCCGCCTTTGTCTTTTTTAAATACCTTTATATAGTCATCAATAAAACCAATTAATCCCAACCATAAAGTGGTGATTATCAGTAAGATGATGTAAATATTATTTAGCTTCGCAAATAATAAACAAGGTACGAGTATCGACAAAATGATAATGATACCACCCATTGTCGGCGTGCCTTTTTTCGCCATTTGCCCTGCCAAATCCAAATCCCGAATCACCTCTCCAACCTGTCTTTTTTGTAGCATTTTGATAATGCGACCACCGACCAACATCGAAATTACGAGTGACAATACCGTCGCCAATCCCGCCCGAAAGGTGATGAATTCAAATAGCCGCGATAGTGTGCCGCCATTTAAGGATTCGATTTGAAATAGATGGTATAACATTGTTTATTCTGTTCGTTCCTCAACCATAGAGGCGTAAAATTTTACGCCTCTACGGTTGAGAAACGAGCAAATTCATTTTAAAAATTGATTCAATATTTGTTTGTCATCAAAGGGGTGTTTTACGCCATTGATGTCCTGATATTTTTCGTGTCCTTTTCCTGCCAACAAAATAATATCACCATTTTTTGCCAATGTACAAGCGGTTTTTATTGCTTGTTTGCGATTGGTGATTGACAGCGTTTTTGTGACAGCATTTTTGGGGATGCCGACTTCCATTTCACGGATAATCGTGTCGGGGTCTTCGGTGCGCGGATTGTCGGAGGTCAGGATAATTTGGTCGCTGTATGTACATGCGATACGTGCCATGACGGGGCGTTTGGTTTTGTCCCTATCGCCGCCGCAACCGCAAATTGTGATGATTTTTTCACCCTTTTTACGGAGTTGCTGTATGGTTTGTAAGACCTTTTCGAGTGCATCGGGCGTGTGTGCGTAATCCACAATTCCAATGATGCGACTTTCTTTCCCAACAATGTAATCAAAGCGACCTTCTGCCGTTTTTAGATTGCTGAGTGTGCGGAGTATTTCGTTTTTTTCATTGCCTAATAATATCGCTGTGGCATAGACCGAGAGCAAATTATAGGCATTAAATTCACCAATCAAACGGGCATGAAATTCTTCGCCATCCAATTGCATAATTAAGCCGGATAAATTATTCTCTCGAATAGTCGCCCGAAAATCAGACAACCGACGTAAACTATACGTATTCTTTTGTGAATGAGTATTTTGCAACATCACTTCACCGCGTTTGTCGTCTATGTTGGTCAATGAAAAAGCCGCTTTCGGCAGTCCGTCAAAGAAGCGTTTTTTTACGTCAATATATTCTTTAAATGTATTGTGATAATCCAAGTGGTCATGCGAAATATTGGTGAATACGCCACCCGTAAATTCCAATCCCGCCACTCGTCTTTGGTCTATCGCGTGTGAGCTGACTTCCATGAAGGCAAATTCACATCCTTCCTCCACCATTTCTCTTAAAAGTGCATTCAATGACACCGCATCGGGCGTGGTAAATTCCGCCGGAATGACGCGCTCTCCGATTTTATTTTCTACGGTAGAAAGTAAACCAACTTTGTAGCCCAAGTCGGTGTACAATCTGTGTAATAAAGTTACGGTTGTCGTTTTTCCGTTTGTCCCCGTGATGCCCACTAAGCGAATATCGCGCGATGGGTTGTCGTAAAATTTGGATGCCGCTTTGCCTAATTGCTCTGCGCTATCTGTGACTTCAATATAGGTGACGTTTTCGTGTATTTTTTCCGGTAATACTTCACACATCACTGCACTTGTACCGTCTTCAATGGCTTTTTCGATGTAGGTGTGTCCGTCCACTTGTGTGCCTTTGACGGCTACGAATAGTGAACCACTTTTTGCCTTTCGAGAGTCAAATATAATGTCGTTTATCGGGATGCTTTTATCACCGATAATCTTTTTTGTGCTTGTTAGTATTTCGGATAATTTTTTCACTCGCTCGTAAGCCCCAAAGGGGCGATTATATTTTAACTAATTCAATCCACAGCTAAAGCGGAAACTTCCGGCATAGCATTATAAGTTTTGCCATTCAATTCTCGTCCTGCCTTTTTTTTGTTTTTTCCGCCCCACTGCTTGAAGAAAAATGCGACATCTTTCTTCTCACATTCCTTCTGAATATTGACGACCCATTCTTGATCCATTGGACGGGCTTTATGACCGCTTTCTCCTCCTACAATGACCCAATCAATATTTGATAAATTCAATTGCCCCAAATCCTCTAATAAAGGTTCGCACGAAAGAAATTTTATTTTAGCATTTGTAACACGTAAAAAATCAATTCTATTTAAAACTTCCTGATTTTCAACTGATACACCCATCCAAATGTTATTTCCCCATTCTAATTTATCATGTAATTCAAATAATCGTTCTCCTCGTTTGGTCAATACCTGAAAAATATGTTGGGGGTTGTCGTTCATTACATCAAAGACCTTTTTTATAAATTCAAAAGGAACTTTATCGTGGAATAAATCGCTCATAGAGTTGACAAAAACAATTTTTGATTTCTTCCATGTATAAGGCACGTTTAAGGCATTTGGATGTATTCGGATTTCAAAATTGTCCTTGTATTTTTCAACGCCCATTGCTTGTAATCGCCTTGACATCACTTCGGCATAACAATACTTGCAACCCGCCGAGATTTTATCGCAACCTGTGGTCGGATTCCACGTCATTTCCGTCCATTCTATTGTTGATTGTGCCATAGTATTTTATTATTCGAATTTGTATTTTCTTATGATTTCATTGGCGATTTTTACTGCGCTTTTGTTATTGGATGCCATTAGAAAATGATACATTGTAACATTGCCTGACGTTCTTAATGAATAAGTATCAGATACATATGTAAATATTTCCTTTAACCTATCAGCATATAATTCAGCTGATTTTTCGATAGTCTTTTCTTCTTTTGAAATTTGTGTTTCTTCTTCACCAAAAAGCGTCTTTAATTTTGTTTCGGTATAAAAGTAATTGCGGATTTCATCTTTATTCATGCCGAGAAAACGTATTAATCTCTCCGTCCACGCCTCCGAAATATTTCCATCTTTTTTCAATAACCTATTTACGCCCATTCCAGTTGGCACGAGTATCCAAATATCTACGCCTAAACCTTCTAAGACCTTTAAAGACTCCCATTCTAACTGCATCCCACAAGGATCGATATAGGCTAATATCTTATAATTTTCTCCTTCTTTACTTTTAAGGAAATTACTCATTGCAATCAACTTATTATTACAATCATCTTCAGTAATATGTATTTTCTTATCCTCGAAAACATCCTTTGTATTTTCTTCTAAAGATTGTTTGTATTCAGGATCTTTTTCTACAAAATAATATTCGTCAAAAGGTCGCGGTTCTTCAATCTCAAGTATTCTCACTGCTGCACCGATAATCACTTTTCTCGTATCACCTTTCTCTTTGATGGTCAAACCCGACCCTGCGAAGCCGTCGAAATACATCAATTTCCACCGAAATTTATCAGCGTATTTATTCATAATGACCAAGTAGGCTTTCGCATATTCGACCAAAATTTCGATTTTATTTTCTGTCCAATTCCCACCAAATTTATTCATATATCTGGGTTTTAGTTCATTTATTTTACTGCGAACTGGAAGCTCACGTTACATTTATAATTTCAATTCCAAATATATCGTCTGTCCTTGCGTGGGTGTACCGGGCAAAATGGACTGTGTGGTGACTCTGCCGATGCCTTGAATTTTCACTGTAAGTCCTGCATTGCCAAGTAGATACATGGCGTCGCGTATACCCATGCCGCGTACATCGGGCGTGGTGCCGCGCTTACCGCGTAGGCGACGAAGTTCGAGCGAATCGCGGCGAACTTGCGGACTTGACCAACCACTCGCAGTGCGTGAACGGACGGGCAAATCCAAATACATGAGTGCTTTTTCCAAGTCGTTGGTGTAGCCGTTATAGATGCGCGGCATATTGACTACAGCTACGGGGTCGGGCTTGGGTTGGTCGTTGATGGGGGCATGCAAATCAACGTAGGAAGCAAAGCACCGCTCGGCGATTTCGCGGAAAACAGGCGCAGCAACTTGTGAACCATAAATGCCGTTTTGCTTGGGGTGACGAACAACGACGATACAGGAGTATTTCGGATTTTCTGCCGGAAAATAGCCCGCAAATGATGCCTGATATTTACGCTGATTGGCGGGGATACCGCGTCTGTAATTCGTAATTGCCGTACCTGTCTTGCCAGCCATACGGAAATTAATGAATTTTATTTTTCGCGCTGTACCGCGTTCTACTACACCCAATAACATATCTTGAACTTGGTCAATCGTTGTGGAAGATGCTATGCGATTTTGCAAGATTTGTGGTTTAAATTCTTCTATTGACCTGCCATACTCTTCTATTTTTTCTACGATGTAGGGCTTCATTATTTTACCGTCATTGGCAACGCCATTGTAAAAAGTTAGCATTTGAAGCGGTGTAAGTCGCAATTCGTAACCTGTTGACATCCAAGCCAATGAGATAGCACTCCAATCGTCTGTGCCTACATTTTTAATGTAAGGCTCTCCTTCTCCCTCGATTTCAATGCCTGTTTTTTGTCCTAAATGAAAACGTTTGAGGTGGTCGATAAACTGCGTTTCACGATCTGCACGGCGGTAGTTTTCATATACCATACTCGCTATACCAACGTTGGACGAAATCTCAAAAGCACGTTGTACTGTGGTAGTTTTAAGTCCGTGAATGGAGGCATCTTCCATTTGTTCTCCGGCAAATTCCATTTTACCATAGTTGAGGTCAATGGAATCTTCGGGACTCACGTAACCGTCTTCGAGGAGGGCTATCATGGAAGCAAGTTTCATGGTAGAGCCGGGTTCGGTGCTTTCACCGACGGCAAAATTATAGGTTTCCCAGAGGTTTCCGTCTGCCGCTACGCCTATGTTGGCAATGGCTTTTACTTTGCCCGTAGCGACCTCCATGACTATCGCACAGCCATGGTCGGCATTGTGATGAATGATGGCTTTCTGTAAAGCATCTTCCGTAACATCTTGTATATTGACATTGAGTGTCGTGACAATGTCTTTTCCGTTTTTTGGTTCGACTTCTGTGAGGTCATTTATCGGAATCCATGTGCCGCCTGCAATGCGCTGCATGAGACGTTGCCCTTGTTCGCCGGCTAATGTCTCGTCAAATGAACCTTCCAAGCCTACGGGACGGATGTTCTCCCGTACATAGCCAATCGTGCGGTGCGCCAACATGCGGAATGGACGCTGTCTTTCGCTGCGCCTTTCGATAATCAAACCGCCACGATACCGCCCCAAATTGTAGAGCGGAAAGGTCTTGATACGCTGCATTTCAGGGTAGCTGACCTTATTTTTGATGAGCAAATATCTCTCGTTTTCTTTTCGGGCATGGTTGAGGCGACGCTTGTAACCGCCTGCCGTGAATTCGCTGTTTGCAAGGGTCGAGAGACACTGCGCGAGGGTATCAACGTGTTTGTTGAACAATTCATCGCTCATCGCCTCGGATTTGCAGTCCATATATATGTCAAAAGTCGGTAGCGAAGTCGCCAAAAGGCTGCCGTCGTCGGCGTAAATGTTGCCTCTGTCGGCACTGACAGGACGGTACGCCACATACAAACTATCTGCCCGCGCTCGCCATTTTTCCCCTTCTACGAATTGTATTTGCGCCGTCTTGACAAAAATACCCACCGCAAAAAGGATGAATAACAAGGCGACCAAGTAGATTCGCCATAATATTTCATTTTTTATATCCAAAGTCGTTTGTTCGTTGACTCGTTATTCGTTATTCGTTGACTCGTTATTCGTTGACTCGTTGACTCGTTATTCGTTGATTTGTTTATTCTTTATTCGTTATTCATTGACTCGTTTATTCGTTGACTCGTTATTCGTATTAGTACGCGAATCAACGAATAACGAATAACGAATAACGAATCAACGAATAACGGATTCACGAATAACGATTTTATTGGGTTGTTCTGTGAGTTCTTTTAAGCCGAGTTCGCCGGCACGTCGGGCGACTTTGACTTGCTTGCTGTCGTACATGAGTTCGGATTTGAGGGACATGTATCGCCAACGTTCTTCTTTGAGTTCTTTTTGTAGGGTCTGTATCTGTCGCACTTTGCGCTCGGCATAGTGGGTATTGGCGATATATATCGCCGCTAAAAATGCCAAAAAGACCAAAAATGCAAGGTTATTGACTAACCATGCGGTGCTGATTTGTGTGTAGTTGGTTTTTGACATTTTTTTTGATTTAATGAATGAGTGAATGAATTTTGAATGAATGAATCATTCGTTTTTTTGTTTATTAGCCTATCATTGAAATAATAGCTTGATTTTCGTTTACTGCTTTTTGATAAAATGCTTGTAGTTGCTTGAAATAGTGAATCAGATAGCTAAATTCTTCTTCTCCTTCTTCCCAAATATCCGGGTAAATACCAAGTCGAGTCATTTTACCTGTATCAAACTTTTCCCTCAATTCTTCTACTTCTAATTTTGATATTTTGTCATTCAAACTTTTGACTTCATCTGAATCAACATAATGAGCAGGTCCCATTCCCATATCTTGTTCTTCGTCAACCAGTTTTCCACTGAATATGATGTTTGATAATTCACCCGAAGCTGCTCCCGCACCACTTCCTGTTAATAAAAAAGAGATTCCGTCCCACGATTTATCAATATCAAGGAAGTTGTCATCATCGTCAATCTCATCATTAAAGACTCTTTCTTCAAGTAATTCGCTGTTTTCTATGCATTCCTTGAGTTCGTTTTTTGAAACTCTAAGGAAAGTTACTGCCATTCCCATAGTGGTTTTGTTTTTATGTATTTAAATGGTGTCAATGCTAACGCATCTTTTTTTGTTCATTATAATTCCAAATGGTTTTAAGTTTCGCCGCGTAAGGGATAGGAGGTGTTGTTTGAACGTAGTGGAGCGATAGCGGAACGGAGAGAGTGCCGGATAGCCCGACCCCCGACTGATAAGGAGGGGGATACGCCCAAGTTTAAGTTCAAGTTTCAAGCAAGTTCAATAGTAACGTAGGGCTTTTCCCTTCGCTTTTATATTTCACCCCGTTGGGGCTTTTTGTATTTTTATATTTCCATAGGGCTAACACCCTTTTTCATAGGGCTAACACCCTTTTTCATAGGGCTAACACCCTATGCTTTGGTATTTCGCCCCGTTGGGGCTGCCAGACGGGAATGTCTGGGTTACGCTACCTCCCCAATCCTCAATTTTGCACTCCTTGCTCGGTTGTTTTCTTTGATTTCTTCATCGCTTGCGTTGACGGCTTTTTTGGTGATGAGTTTGAAGGGGCGGTGTATTTTTCCGTAGAAGTCTCTTTGTGGTTCGTTGTCGAAGTTGCCGTGGCGGAGGAAGTTTTTGACGAGCCTGTCTTCGAGTGAATGGTAGGACATGACGACTAATCTGCCGCCGGGCGTGAGGACTTCGAAGCTTTGTGCGAGCATTTCTCGGAGGGTTTCCATTTCTTCGTTGACTTCGATGCGGAGGGCTTGAAATACTTGGGCGAGGTATTTGGCGCGGTTGCCACGTCCAACGCTTTCGGCAGTGGCTATGAGGTCTTCGGTGGTGCGGAATGGGCGTTGGTTGCGGGCGTGTACGAGTGCCTGCGCGAGCGTTCGGGAGTTTCGTACCTCGCCGTATTGGGAGAGTATGTCTTGCAATTTTGCTGCCGTGTACCTATTAAGGATGTCGGCGGCGGTGCGTTCGCCTTGTTGGTTCATACGCATGTCGAGGTCGGCAGGGAAGCGGTAGGAAAAGCCGCGTTCCGGTACGTCGAGTTGGTGGGAGGAGACGCCCAAATCGGCCAATATGCCATCGACTTTGCGTTTGCCGTGTAATTTCAAAAAACGTTTTAGATGCCTGAAGTTGTGTGGGATGAGCGTGAACCGTGCGTCGTCCGGCACATTGGCTTGTGCATCTTCGTCTTGGTCGAAGCCGAACAGTTGTCCGCCTTCGCCGAGGTTTTTTAGGATTGCCTTTGAGTGTCCGCCGCCGCCGAATGTGACATCGACATATACGCCGTCGGGCTTGATGTTTAAGCCTTCGAGACATTCGCGGAGCATAACGGGCTGATGATACATAGTTTAATGAATGAGTGAATGAATTTTGAATGAATGAATCATGACGCGATTTACCTTTTCATTCAAAACTTCGTCCATTGAGAAGGATTCATTCATTCTTTCATTCAAAATTCATTCATTAATATTACCCATAACTTCTTCTGCCAAAGATGAAAAATCTTCGGGTTCGTCGTTGAGCATATTGTCATAGGCTTCTTTTGCCCAAATTTCAATTTTGTTCATGTAAGCGAATAGGATGATTTCTTTGTCGATATTCGCGTGTTCTTTTAGTCGCTTGGGAATGAGTAGTCTGTCCGCACTGTCAGGACTCATCTCGGTAGAACCGCGCATGAAAAACCGAATGAATTGTCGGTTTTTTTCTACGTACTGGTTGAGTTTTTCCAATTCAGCGACCTGCGTATCCCAATCGGCTTTGGTGTATAAAACCAAGCATTTTTCGATACCACGATTGACCACGAGGTGCTTGCCCGTTGCTTCGAGTTGCTTGAGTAAAGCAGCCGGAAGACGGAAGCGACCTTTCGCGTCTAATTTGCAATCGTATTCTCCTGAAAATCGTGGCATTGTTGTCGTGATTCGTTAGCTCGTTGATTCATTATTCGTTTTACAAGTAATTAAAAAACAATGTTTTAACTATGAATTTATTATGAATCAAACACACGTATCTAATACTGTAACATCAAAGTTACGTGATTTAGACACAATTTACCACTTTTGTACACTTTTTTATCGAAAAAAGTTCCTAACATGGGTGAGTTATTTGGGAGTTATATGTTTTTAGTGGATATTTTAGGTAAAATTACAACAAATATTTTTGATTTGCAATTTTTTGTTTGGAGATAATAGGTATGAGATTAGAGAGGTTAGGGAAGAGAAAGCGTGTATTTGTCGGTATTTCTTTTTATATTTATTAGACTTTATTTAGAAATATTTTGTATGCAGCTAACATTGTCTTTTTCCGATACTCTTCTCCTATTTTTCGCTCCGTACCGTAGGGTATGCAGCTCAAAATGAGGCTCGATTATCGAAAAAATACAAAATTCCATGCATACAAAATATTCCTAAATAAAGTCTATTCAAAATAAGAAATTTATGTTAGTATTTGAATTAGATACAAAATATGAAGTTCAAAATTATCACGAAGGGATGACCGACGAGGAGTTTCTTCATTTTTGTATGGAAAATAAAAACCTACGAATTGAGCGTGATAAAGACCGAAACATTATCATTATGCTTCCATTGACCGGAAATTCAAGTCATCGTGATGGTGAAGCCTATTTTTATGTAAAACTTTGGACGAATCAACATACTGGACGTGCGTTTATAGTTCGGCAGGATATAAATTGCCGAATGGTGCGGTGCGCTCGCCGGATGCGTCTTGGGTGCATCCTGAAAAATGGGCGGTATTGACGCCCGAAGAAAAGGATGGTTTTTTGCCGACTGTGCCTGATTTTCTCATTGAAGTGCGTTCTAAATTTGATGGCTTGAAACGACTGAAAGAAAAAATGCAGGAGTGGATGGAGAATGGTGTGTGTTTGGCTTGGTTGATTAATCCACAAGGTCGAAATGCTATTATTTATCGGGAAAATAGCGAAACAGAAGTGGTTGAGGGATTTCACAAGACGCTCAACGGTGAGGATGTGATGCCCGGATTTGAGCTTAATTTGAAGGTGTTTGAAAATCCATAGTATCGTTATCCGTTATCCGTTATCCGTTATTCGTTATTCGTGTACTCGTTATTCGTTTTGTAACACATTAAGGGACAAAATTTTAATAAATGCAGATTTTGACTTTTTCTTTTTTCTCTTTTTCTGCGTTATGAAAATCCTTGTATAGCTTGGCTATGCGCGGTTTTCATGCCTTGAAAAAGAAAAAGATAAAGTCAAAACCTGCATTTATTAAAACCCTGTTCCTAATAGTAGAATTAAAAATAATCATCCATAATTTTGGGCGCGAACCAATGGAACGAGTACGGGCTGGAGTCCTGTGCTACGATTGTATTTCCCAAGTATGGTCGGAGAGTAGTTTGACAGTGGCGATGAAGTTGTTGAAAGGCATACCGCTTTTGCCCCATTCATTGGGACCGACCATGGCGAGTACGAGGCTTTCGTCAGGCTTGTCGTAAAGGTGGTAAATGTGTCCGATGAGCGGCTCGAAACCGATTTCTGCGAGGTAGATTTTTTCGGAGATTTCGATGCGGGCTTGGATTTGTCGGGCTTGTTCGGCGAGGAGTTCTACTTGTCGTTGGATTTGAGCGAGTTGGGTGGAGGTTTGTTCGTGCATGGCAGATACAGCGCGTCCCTTGACGCGCCCTTTGTCGATGGGCTTGACGATAGCACTGCCGGCATGGTGAGGATAGGCAAGTGTGCCGGGTGTTTCGGTGATGTTATCTTTATCTATCGGATTTTTCATTTGACCAATGAGTGAATGAGTAAATTTTGAATGAGCGAATAATGGAACAGCCGCTTTTTGTTTATGTTCAAGAACTTACGCTATTTTCTTTTTGAGTCGCTTTTGAAAATAGCGTCCATTTAATATATAGTTGGTTGACCTATGGTTTGTCTGGGCAAAAATTAAAAAAGCCTTCCAACTCAATGAGTTAGAAGGCTTGTCGAATGGCGGAGAAAGAGGGATTCGAACCCCCGGTACCTCGCGGTACGCTAGTTTTCAAGACTAGTGCATTCGACCACTCTGCCATTTCTCCGGTGCAAAGATAAGGGAGTTTTTATTTATTGTAAAGAAATTGCAAAGTTTTTTTTCAGTATTATTATATTGTTTTATTGCTACATTGTTGTATTGTTGTATTGTTTTACTGTTATTGTGATTACTTTTTTTCGAAGTAAAGAACAAGGAACAGGGTTTCAATAAATGCAGATTTTGACTTTTTCTTTTTCCCTTTTTCTGCGTTATGAAAATCCTTGTATAGCTTGGCTATGCGCGGTTTTCATGCCTTGAAAAAGAAAAAAATAAAGTCGTCAAGAACCTGCATTTATTAAAACCCTGTTCCCAATATAATAATACGGCAATAAAATAGTAAAACGATGGAAAATAAATGGTTTGCAGAATGGTTTGATTCCAAATACTATCACATCTTGTATCAGCACCGCGACTACGCTGAAGCACAGATGTTTATGGACAATTTGGTGGCACATTTGGAGGTGCCGCCACACGCTACAATTTGGGATTTGGCATGCGGCAAGGGGCGACACTCAATTTACCTTGCCAAGAAGGGCTTCGATGTGACGGGGACAGATTTATCGATGCAAAGCATCACGGCAGCCCGTGCATCTGAACATGCACACTTATCGTTTTTTCAACATGATATGCGCGATGATTTTCGAATAAATTATTTTGATTATATATTCAATCTTTTTACAAGTTTTGGATATTTTGATAATGATAAAGATGATTTAAAAGTTTTAAAAGGTGTTGCTAAATCACTGAAAACCAATGGTATATTTGTCATGGACTTTCTCAATGTACATCACGTAGCCGCCAATCTCGTTCCTGAAGAAACAAAGGTTTTATCAAATGTTAAATTTTATATTACACGCAATATTACCAATGGGTATATAGTTAAAACCATATCTTATGAAGCCGAAGGCAAACAACATCAACATCAGGAAAAAGTCCGTGCCTTTTCCCGTGATGAATTGACGAGCCTATTCACCAAAGCTGGGTTAAGTGTAAATAAAATTTTCGGAGACTATCAACTCAATGAGTTTGATCAACAACAATCGCCGAGGCTTATTCTTACGAGTTGTTGAGTTGACGAATTGTCGAGAAAAATGTTCAACAATTCAACGACCCCTCAATTCATCAACCCAACAACACTAATGCATGTATGATGAATGGCTTTTTCATTTGCTCAACGGAGAATGGTACAACGCTTTATTTGATGCCATAATCCCCTATTGGCGAAGTAAATACGTTTGGATACCATTATATATATTTATCATTTCTTTTTTATTGATTAATTTCAGGAAACGCGGTTTGGTCATCATTTTATTTGCGGTGGCTACGGTGGGTGTGGCGGATTTTGCCAGCAGCAAAATCGTCAAACCACTTGTTGAGAGAGTACGTCCTTGCAATGACACTACTCTGCCCTTTGAGGTACGCGAATTGGTCAAATGCGGCGGCGGATATAGTTTTACGTCTTCGCACGCCACCAATCATTTTGCAATTGCGGTATTTTTGTCTTTGGCATTGGGTTTTTTGGGAAAAAAATGGATAACGTGGGCTTTGCTCGGATGGGCGGCGTCAATTGCTTATGGGCAGATATATGTAGGCGTGCATTATCCTTTGGACGTAATCGCAGGGGCGGCATTGGGGAGTTTTATTGGGATGAGTGTTGAAATGTTTTATAGGCGGACGGTGGACGGTGGACCGCGAACGGCGGACGGCGGACGATAGACGGATATTATATTTTCGCTATGCGAAAACTAATCATTATACGTAGGGCATATTCTACTGAACAATTGTTTTTTATAATTTGTATTTGACTTATTACCAAATAAATATGTTACCTGCGAAATTAGAACGCGAACTATCTCCCCCTTTGGAGGCAGGGGTGATTGGTTCTGAATGAGACATCATTTTCATCGAAATATAATTTTGTCACAAGTCCCAACGGGACGACATATTATAACAATGGGTGTCAGCCCATTGCTCGGAATAAATCTACTTCGCCAGCCCTGAAAGGGTGATATAACTTGAAGTTTCGCCCTTTCAGGGCTAAGTGATACCTCGAATTTCTATCTTGGGGCTGACACCCCAAATTAGTGAAGTTCACCCCTTCGGAGCTATCAAACAAAATAAAATTTGTGCGAAATTCAGAACCAATCACCCCTGCTTTGGAGGGGAAGATAGTTCATGCTTTCTCTTTAAATTTCGTCGTAAATAACTAATAATCAATAAAATACAGTTTAAATAAAATTGTTGTTCAGTAGAATAATCTACCCCAAATGAAGAAGTTATTTTTTTTATATGTTTGGCTAAGTGAAAGAAAATAAATAACTTGCCCCATTATGCTTGTTCTTTTCCCTTCTAAAAAACACAAAAAATAGTTCCGTAGCATATGGCTATGCAACGATTTTTTGAATTCTTTAGAAGAAAAAATTACGGCGCATTATGGAACAATTTATTTAATTTCTTTCACTTAGCCAAACATATAAAAAAAATAACTTCTTCATTTGGGGTAGA
>Ga0209185_1000898_pt1 | contig 29599 bp, 19 predicted proteins | sample SidtaG_2_FD_187425 | JGI IMG/M metagenome (GOLD analysis project Ga0209185, IMG submission 187425) | Marine algal microbial communities from Sidmouth, United Kingdom - Sidmouth_Asex2 metaG (SPAdes) (version 2) | ecosystem: Host-associated > Algae > Red algae > Unclassified | place: Sidmouth... | reverse complement strand
TTTTTCGCCCGTTTGGTTGGAAGGGGTGCTTCATAAACATCCAAAAAATAAATTATTTTATATGTTATTGATTGACAGTTAGTTTTTTATTAAAAAAATAAATGTCAACTCACGTCCAAAGTCTAGTTACTAAGGAACAGGGTTTTAATAAATGCAGGTTCTTGACGACTTTATTTTTTTCTTTTTCAAGGCATGAAAACCGCGCATAGCCAAGTTATATAAAGATTTTCATAACGCAGAAAAAGGGAAAAAGAAAAAGTCAAAATCTGCATTTATTGAAACCCTGTTCCTTAGTTGATTGATGCAAGCATTAAAAAAGGAGCTTCACTTACAATTTATTCATTCAAAATTCGCTCAAAATTCATTCACACATTCATACATTTACATATTGATTGAACTATGTTAATAAAAAGAAAACAAACCACCTCAACAGTGCTAATGATACGCCCTGCAGCTTTCGGTTTCAACCCTGAGACAGCAGCCAACAACGCTTTTCAGCAATCCGAAGGGGCAGAAAACACCGAAGCCATACAAGCGCAAGCATTGGTGGAATTTGATGCTTTTGTAGAAAAATTGCGGAGTGTAGGCGTCCATGTCATTGTCGTTGAAGACAGACTCGAACCCGTGACACCCGATGCGGTATTTCCCAACAACTGGATTTCATTTCACACCAACGGCATGGTGGTCACCTACCCCATGTTCGCGCCTACGCGCAGGGGCGAGCGACGTGGCGATGTGTTCAATATCTTGGCGGAGCATTATGAAATTCGTGTACGTAAAGATTTTAGTCATAATGAAAAAGAAGAACGGTTTTTGGAAGGCACGGGCAGCCTTGTTCTTGACCGCCGCAACCGCTTGGTGTACGCCTGCCTCAGTCCGCGCACTGATGCAGATTTACTCGAAGAATTTTGCGAATGGGCAGACTATAAAAAAGTACGATTCCACGCCGTAGACGCCACCGGACAAGATATTTACCATACCAATGTAATGATGGGAATGGGTGATGATTTTGTCGTCATTTGCATGGATGCTATTCGTGACGAAAAGGAAAAAATGCAACTGAAAAGTCATTTCCACGAAACAAAAAAGGAAATCATTAATATTTCGTTGGAACAGATGAATCATTTTGCAGGAAATATGTTGCAAGTTGAAAATCAGAAAGAAAAAACTTATCTTGTGATGTCCGAACAAGCATTTAAGTCCCTCAACACTAAACAGATTTCACAAATTGAACGTCATACTACTATATTGCACAGTCCGCTTTACACCATTGAAAAATACGGTGGCGGTAGTGCGCGTTGTATGTTAGCGGAAGTTTTTCTTCCGAAACGTAACACAGACATTCCTGCCTGTACTGAACGCAATACAGACGTTCTTGTCTATCCTGAATGAAGCACAGATAGGAATGTCTATGTTATATAATGAACTTTAAAAACTTACAATGTTGGATTATCAAAAAAATACAATCATTCTCCCCTTGATGCTCATATTAATGTTCGTCTTGTGCGGCTGTCCGCCTGCGCCTGACGATACGCCGCCGCCACCGCCGCCCCCACCGCCTGTTGACCTGTCGGTGGATAAGGGAGTGATGCCTGAAATTGAATTTCAAATAAACAACACCGCATCTGCGGGCGACGATTATATTGATGGCGTCATTCCTTGCCGTTTGCGTGTCGTTAACCAACTAGACTTTGTTACGGATGTGCAAGTCAGCCTCGAAAATGTAGATACCGGACAAGGCGTAGTACTGCTATTTTCCTACACACAAAGCTCCTCACTATCGGGTTTTATCACCTTACTTTTACCTGCAAATGGCGAGTGGGCAGATATTTATATTCGACCAAATGGCAATGTACAAAGCCAACGTGACAAGGATGTTATCGTACAAATGACGCTGCGCCAACCCAACCCCGTAGGCGGACCCCGAGCCGGCACTATAGTCGGCAGAAAAGCGATGATGATAAGCAGTTCGCCGCCGGATTTTGACCCTGTCGAACTCGAATTGCAAATCAATAATAACGCGACTTCCGTTGATGATTACCTCACTTGGTCGCCCATGCCCTGCCGTATCCGACAAGTAGATGGCGATGCTCCCCTCACTGTCAACCTCCGCAATTTTTCGGGTGCAATCGGTCGTGTACTCTTTGCGCGAGGCGGTACGCTCACGCCGCATACGAGTACCGCGACCAACCCGACACTCAATAACATTACCCTTCCGGCAGATAGTACTTGGGTCGAGTTTTACGTTGCCGGACAGTTTGGCAGCCCAAGTGTAAATGATAAAGATGCAATTATAGAAATTACGGACAATGGTGGTCAATTGCTTGGACGCGAAGCCCTCATGGTACGTGTCCGCAAAAACGCGAATAATCTACAAACTGTTGAACGCGAACGTTTTATCGAAGCACTTGTCACGCTCAATCAGACGCTTAATTTGTACGAAATTTTCAATGAAATACATGGTGTCGGATTGCGTGAAGCGCATTTCGGACCAGCGTTCGCGCCCTGGCATCGGGCATTTATATTGGATTTGGAACGTCAATTACAAATCATTGACCCTTCGGTAACCATACCTTATTGGCGGTTTGATGAACCTGCGCCAAATGTATTCAGCCCCAATTTCATGGGCGGCGTTTCCAATACAGGCGCACCATCTTTTTCGGCGGGCAACCCGCTGGCACTCTGGCATATAGAAAATATGTCGGGCATCATTCGCGACCCGATTTTCGCGCCCAATGAAGACCCGGATATCATCAGCGAATTTGCGACCCTTACGGTCAGCGACCAATACGATGCCTTCAATGCTGCCCTCGAATCTGGCCCGCACAACCGCGCTCACGGGCTCTCAGCCGGCCCTACAGGTTGGATAGGCACAATTCCCACAGCAGTGCGCGACCCGCTGTTTTTCCTGCTGCATTCCAACGTAGACAGGCTCTGGGCGAAGTGGCAATGGGCGAATAATAGATTTGAGACCAGTACGGTTTCTACCTACGCACCACAAGGTAATTTTCCCGGCAATGCGGCAGCAGCTTGGCACATCGGGCATTATCTTAACGACAGTGCCTGGCCCTGGAACGGAGAAATCGGCAACGGTGGCGTAAGTACCGACCAACGCCCAATCACTGCCCCCGGCGGTATGCTCGAACCTGCTTATGGGTACGAAGACTCACCACCGCTCTCGCCCGTGATTAGAGATTTGATTGATTATCAGAGTATTCGTAGTAAAAATATCGTAAATCCGGGTATGGGCTTCGCTTACGATGATACGCCTTTCTGAATGAGTAAATGGTAGCACTGTAGCGTAAGCCGGAGGCATTACGCTACGGTTTTAACGATATTTTAAAACTCATTTACTTGATAATTTAGGTGAATAAAAGTAACTTTGTAATTCAAAGTACTTTTATATTAAAAACAGCAAATAAGTGGCTAAGTGTAAATAATTGACATCATTAGACGATGTATTTTTTCGTTAGACGAAGCTCATTTTGAGGATTATAGCGAGCTACATGACGAGAAATAGCTGAAGTATAACGGAAAAAGAACAATTCAGACGGGTAGATTATTTTTTCCTCTTCCTTTACATTATTACTCTGCTTTTCATCACCTTCATTGTATACATAATATACGCCGCAAATGTGGGGCAGGATATTTTATTTTTCAAACTAATAGAACACGTACCGATGGGTGATAAATTCGCGCACATTACACTCGTCGGTACATTGGCATTTTTACTTAATCTGATACTCGGTGCGAAAACATTCACCATACGAAAAATGGAACTATTATTGAATAGTTGTATTGTATTTGGAATTATGACCGTGGAAGAATTTAGCCAAATTTATATCCCTATGCGGAATTTTGATTTGGTAGATTTGATGGCAAATTATTTGGGCATCGGTATTGCGAGTTGGGGGGTTTTTAAGTTTTATTGAAACGAACCATCGTAGCGTAACGACTCCGGCTTGCGCCGCATTAGTTTGTCGAATATACGCAGCGCAAGCCAGAGGCATTACGCTATGGTTTACTTCGCGGTATAATTTTTTGGTTCTTTGACAAATCCAGTGAAGTGAATGAAAATTTGGGCGTATCCCCCTCCTTATCAGTCGGGGGTCGGGCTATCCGGCACTCTCTCCACTCCGCTATCGCTCCGTTAGGGAAGAGGAAGAAAATAATCTACCCCAAATGAAGAAGTTATTTTTTTTATATGTTTGGCTAAATTTGACGCGCATAGCCGAGCTACGTAAGGAAGATTTAGTGAAACATATAAGAAAAAGAACAATTCAGACGGGTAGATTATTTTTTTCGTCTTCCCTTACGTTCAAACAACACCTACTATCCCTTACGCAAGGGACGAACAATCGCGAGGCAGAAAAACGAACAATCACGGGATCTGTAAAAGAACCAATTTTTTTATTTAAAAATTAACTAAGTACACTGTTTTATAAATTTATTTACATTTTTTGACGTTTATTTTGAAATGAATCGAATCAAAAATGACGCGAATACTCACTGTATTTAAGGATTTTTTGGTGAAGAGTCATTTTAAAAGAAATACTCAAAAAAGTAAATAAATTTGTGAAACAGTGTACTAAGTGAAAGAAATTAAATAAATTGTTCCATAATGCGCCGTAATTTTTTCTTTTCTTTCACTTAGGAACGACGCGAAGAATGTACATTTATTTAATTCCTGATACTAACTGATAAACACAGATTCATTCATTCAAAATTCACTCATTCATTCAAAATTCACTCATTCAAAATTCAAAATTCATTCATTCATTCATTACACTCATCCATGAAAATAATAAAAATATACGTACTATTTGCTTTCTTTTTAATGGGAAATATAACTTTCGCCCAAATGACAAAAGAAGCCTATCTCGCACAATTGGAAGCCTACAAAAAATCGGCTGATGCGGGTTTGAATGTTTTTTTCGATAACAACAAAGCTGTCGGGGAGCGTATTTTGGCGGTCGAACGCATTGATATGTTTAAGGATAAACAACAAGCAAAACGCGCCCTCGCTATCGTGTTGGACCAGACCGAACCGGACAGATTGCGAGCTGTAGCGATATTTAAAGTGCGCCATATGATACATCACATGGACGAGCCACGAGCGCAGGTCTTGCGTCAGATAGAGCAGTCTTATTCCCCACCAAAATTTCGTGAAGCGGCGATTGATGTCATGCAAATGTACATATTCAAACCCACGACACCGGACGAAGAACGAGAAATTGTGCTGGATGTTTTTCGGAAAGTAGCGACCACAGATGCTAAGCCCGAATTTCGAGAACGAGCGATGTACACCCTCATCAATTACGGTGACGCAGAGGCACGACGCATACTCGGCTACGGGCTACGCGACCCGGCAGATGCAGTCATTGCGCCAGATAAAGCGATTACTTTGTTGTCGGGAGTGATTAATGATTCGGATTATTATTATAACTTGATTTTCAACGTATTAAAGCGTCCACCGAGTGATGCGGCGCAGTTGGCTGCTATGCGTGCTTTGGGCAATTACTTACCTGCACAGGCAGAGATTGCGCGGATTTTGCAAGATGAAAATAAAGGAACGGAATTGAGAATTGCAGCACTTTCGCACCTGAATGCAACAATGGACAAGGAGTTTCTGGGGGTGGTAGAATCTGTAATTACAGACGAAAAAGCACCCGAAGCCTTACGGATTCGCTGTATGCAAGCCCAATATTATCGAGAAGTAAAACATGAAAGAGATAATCCAACACTCGAACCGGCACCAAGTCCGGAATTTGAAAAAGTCATTAAAAAAGCATCAAAAAGCCCCAACGAAGATGTAAAAAAAGAAGCCAAAAAATGCAATAAACGACTGAGGAAACAGTAGGTGAAAAGTCGATGGTCGATATACAGTCGCAAGAATAGAGATAGTCCATAGTCGGACGCGAGACTTCACTATAAACTATTTCCTCGCGTCTGCCTATGGACTATGGATTATTTTTTTCTTCTTCCCTTAGCAGCCGGCTTCTTTTTCGCAGCTTTTTTCTTTTTCACTTCAAATGCTTTGGGGTCTTGCGCGGTGACGATGGCTTTGACCTGTTCTAAAGTCAATTCTTTGCCTTCCTCCGGTGTCATGCGCTTGCCCGTGGTCGTATTGACGAGTTTGTATCTCTTTTTACCGTGCTTGATTTCTGGTCCCCAACGTGCGTTTTGAACAGAAAGTTTGAGTTCATCTTCCCAATTATGAATGTAGCGATTCGCCTCTTTTTCTATCTTGGCTTTGATGAGTGTATGCGCCTCTTCGGTTGAGAGCATTTCAGGATTGTACCGCTTTGGAATATTGATAAAGTAATCTTTCCACTTCAAAAACGGACCAAAACGTCCCTTACCACGGGTGTATGGAAGTCCATCGTATTCGCCTTCGGGTGCGTCTTCTTTTCGCTTGGCTTCGATGAGTTCGACGGCACGTTTCATCGTGACTTTCAGCGGGTCTTCTTCTCGTGGAATGGAGACGAATTTTTCGTCAAATTTTACATAAGGACCAAATCTACCGCGACCTATAATGACTTCTTTTTCTTCATAATTACCTAGGTTTTTAGGCAATTGGAACAAGTCGAGTACATCTTCAAGTTCGACCTTTGACATGGCTTGGTCGGGCTTTAGGTTGGCGTAGCGTGGCTTTTCGTCCTCTGCCAGCTCGTCGGGTGCGCCGATTTGTACGACAGGTCCGTTGCGCGAAAGTCGCACGAGAATGGTTCTGCCTGTTTCGGGGTCTTTACCGAGTATGCGCTCGCCTGTGACACGCTCTGCGGTTTCGAGTGTTTCTTCTACATCTTTGTGGAATGGCTTGTAAAAACGGTCAAGCATTTCGCGCCATTTCTCTTTTCCGCCCGCTATCTCGTCAAATTTTTCCTCAATATTTGCGGTGAATTTATAGTCCATGATATTATCAAAATGATTTGACAGAAAATCAGTGACCAAAGTTCCGGTATCGCTCGGATAGAGTTTATTTTTATCTGCACCCGTTATTTCAGAGTCAACGACCTTATTTATTTTATCATTTTTTAATGTATAAACATTATACTCGCGCTTTGTGCCTTCACGTGGTTCTTTGAGGATGTAACCGCGTTTTTTTTCTGTAATTTTACTAATCGTAGGGGCGTAAGTCGAAGGACGACCAATACCCATTTCTTCCATTTTTTTGACCAAACTCGCCTCCGTATATCGTGCAGGTGGGCGTGTGAATCGCTCTATTGCGGTCATCTCTGAAAGGTCAAGTACTTGCCCGACACTCAATGGCGGTAGAATGCCTTTTGCTACGCCTTCCTCGTCATCATCATCGGTAGATTCGAGGTATACTTTAAGAAAACCATCGAACTTAATGACCTCACCACTTGCCACCAATCGGGCATCTGGTACAGTAGAAATATTGACATCTACTTTTGTTCGTTCCAATTGAGCATCAGCCATTTGTGAAGCTATGGCACGTTTCCATATCAGTTCGTAGAGGCGTTGCTGCTCCACGTTCGCGCCTGCGGTGGGCTGGGCAAAATTGGTTGGGCGGATGGCTTCGTGCGCTTCTTGTGCGGAGGATGATTTCTTTTTGTAACGGCGAGTTTGTTGGTATTTTGCGCCATATTTTTTGGTGATTTCGTCAGCTGCAGCTTGCAAGGCGGTTTCACTCAAATTGGTGGAGTCGGTACGCATATAACTGATAAATCCGGCTTCGTACAGTCGCTGTGCAACGGTCATGGTACGAGTAACGGAGAAGCCCAGTTTACGACTCGCTTCCTGCTGTAGAGTGGAAGTGATAAATGGTGCAGCAGGTTTGCGCTTGGCAGGTTTTACGTCTATTTTTCCGACGGTAAAGGTTGCGCCGATACATTTGTTGAGAAAATTAGCGGCGTCTTTTTCCTGCTCAAATCGGGCAGGCATTTCAGCTTTCAGATTGACGAATCTGCCTTGTGTATTTTTTACTTTGAAAATGGCGGATACCTTGTAAAAGGCTGTAATGTTGAAATTTTCGATTGCACGTTCGCGTTCAACGATTAATTTGACTGCCACGGATTGCACACGCCCCGCAGAAAGTCCAAATTTCATTTTTTTCCACAATAAACCGGACAGTTCGAAGCCTACAAGACGGTCAAGAATCCGCCGTGCTTGTTGTGCATCGACGAGGTCGAGGTCAACTGTGCGAGGCGATTCGATGGCTTTTTGCAAAGCTGGTTTCGTGATTTCGCGGAAAACAATACGCTTTGTAGTGTACTCATCTAAGCCCAATACTTTGCATAAGTGCCAAGAGATTGCCTCTCCTTCGCGATCCTCATCCGTTGCGAGCCAGACGTGCTGCACTTTTCTTACAGAGTTTATTAAGTCATTGACTACCCGCTGTTTATCTTCGGGAACGATGTATTGAGGTTCGAATCCATTTTCAATATCAACCGCATTATCACCCTTCGACAAATCCCGTATATGTCCGAAACTGGACTTGACAGTAAAATCTGCTCCCAAGTACTTTTCGATGGTTTTCGCCTTTGCAGGTGACTCTACTATCAGTAAATTTTTAGCCATGTTATTTTATTTGACAAGTTGCAAAAGTAAAAAACTTTTCAATTTGTCGTCAGTTTTTTGCCATTGATTAGAAACGTTGACGATACGGTGTAACATACTCCCCTGTCAAAAAGTTTAGACGGGGAATTTTCGGAATGAGGCTTTATTTTACTTATTTATATATTTTTTATAGTCAAATTTAATAGCGTTTTTTGTTTTTTTGCTAAAAAAATAATTGACTTTTTTCATATAAATATCTGATTATAAGTGTTTTTTAAATAGTTTAAATTGTCATTGTTAATGGTTTTAATAATAAGAAAATTATAGGTAACTAATTTAAAAGTTTCGCGCTTTTGAAATCTAAAATTGATATTTTATAGTATAATAAGGCATTTAGTTTTTAACACATTATTTTTATTCTAATTCTAAAAGCAAATATAAGTGTGTTTTTGTAAAAGTCTCAATAAATATGCCTCTAATTTCTATTCCAAAAGAGTATACAAAACATGGCGGATTTATTTAAATGTACATTCTTCGCGTCATTATTTTTTCTTTAGACGAACCAAATTTGACGCGAATACTCACTGTCTTTAAGGAAAATTTGGTGAAGTATAAAGGAAAAAGAGCAAGTCGAGAATATACATTTATTTTCTTCCTCTTCCCTAATCGAATATTATCTAAGTTTTTATTTATTCGGGTATAGGAGCAACGCAATCTTCAATTCGTATTTCCAGGTCTGAATTGACATCGGTATTGAAGCCGCTATTAATTTGAATGTTTTGCCCGGCTTTTAGTGAGACGTTTGTTTGGGCAGGAATAGTGCCTGTACTGATGAGTTCTTCTTGGGCGTGTATCGTGCCGGAGGAGAGGGTTTCGAAGCCTAAATCAATCGTTGTGTCGCAGGTTTGCCAACCCGTTTGATTGGTCAAGCAGAAGTTTGTGATTTCTGTGTTGGTAAACTCACTGCCAGAAACTAATGTATTGCCATTTACATCTGTAACATTATATGAGCCGTTACCTTGGAGACAGCAAATACCGTCTCCATAAGCATCATTGATAATAAAATCATAACAACCGTTAGATAAACAGTAGGTTTGTATGACTGTCGAACCGCTAGGTTGGTTCGCATAGTTACCGCCAGAAGCTACGGTGACACCGTTGGTATTTCTAATCAACCAAGTAGTTTCATTGGGATAATTGTCCAGCACAAAAGTGATTGTCACATCACTACAAGGCGGACAGTCTGGGCAAGACGAACCGCCACAATCTATACCTGTTTCATCTCCGTTCTGAAAACCGTCATCACAAGTAGGTGGGGCGCATGTTGTGAGGCAAGTTGCAGCGTTGACACGGCTGCGAATAAGGTCGCCAGACTGCGTGCCAAAACCCAAATTGAAATCTACGCCGATATTACTGTATAAGTGGCAATAACTCATAATCGTACCGCTTGTGGGAAGTATTTGGTTATTGGTGTTGTAACACGACCCTGCGTTGGTATCCCCATCGTTATCCTCGTCGAGATATTTGTTACCACAGTCGTCTATTTGTGTGTTATTTCCGTTCCATGCGCAGTCGTGGGTGTGTCCTGAGCCGAGATTATGTCCCAATTCGTGGGCAATCACACTTACATCCCAAGAGTATGTCGGTACGCTATTGTAAGAACCATAGACACCACTCCAGCCGGTATTAACTGTGGATGAACATAGAACATTCAAATACGCAAGACCGCCGCCGCCCAAACGATGCACCAAATGTACGAGGTCACCTTCCGTTCTGCCATAGCCTTGTGCGTTTAGATTGTTCAGTGCAATTTCAGTACTGTCATAGGGCGAGGTCGTATCCCATACACGCAGGAAACTGACTTCGACAGCGATATTTTCATTGGCGTACATGGTAGCGACTTCGGCAAAGACACCCGTGATATAATTTGTGGTGTTGGTAACGCTCGACCCTTGATATTGATATAGCGAAAAGTCCGCCTCTACATGGATTCGGACGCAGCCCATCATAGATTTTTCGGCAGTGATATTTTCGTCGATTACGGAGAATTCCTCGCGTTTGCCTACTTCGATGGCTTCGCAAGAAAAATCGGGCGCGAAATCTAAATCGCTGTTTTTGTACAAAATATGATAGTCACTATTTGGTACTTTTCCTAATGTGTATTGGATGTCGTTTACTTGTATCAAACCTGCCATTTCATTATCAAAAAATGAAATAATGGCGAGACTTTTGTCTTTGCCTTTTACGGTTCCGTAGTAGTGTACGCCTCTGTCTATTTCCAATTCCACATCAGGGTTGGAGGTTGTTACGGAACGAAAATCATCGGTAAATACTTTGGTTTTTACCAATAGTAATTCGATATTTTCTCCGGCTATGGGAATGGTGATTCGTAGGTATTCACTATCGTTGTTTTTTATCGTTTGAATGGTTTGATTTTGTAGTTGGAAAAATTGTTTGCGACTGAGTACGTTGTCTGTAATTCGGTTTTTCAGCTCATCAGCCGTTGCCGCTTTTAATGGTGTGTATAGAGCCGTGTTTTGTATTTGAGGAAGATTTTGGGTAACTTTTTCGCTAATCGCATTTTGTGCTTGTCCAAACTGCACGAAAAAAATGAGCATCAGGCATATTAGTAACTTGTTCGGGTGTAAAACCTTCATGAAAATGCTATTTGTAGAGGTAGGTAAAAAATTTAATTCGCTTCGAATTTAGTTTATTTTTATGTTTTGAAGCATGTTTGTATCAATATTGCGCTGAATGACTCTTTTATTATTCAAAATCACCAACATAATATCCAAGTCCGTATTGAAATAGACGGAGTGGATGCGGAGTCCTTTTTCGTGAATGAGGGCGTGGAATGGGTCTTTAAAATTTGTATTGATGAATATAATTAAAAAGAAGAGATACTTTAAAATAGAGGCATGAGTGTAGTTATCAACATAATGTTAGTAAATAGAATGTCTTTTACTATGAGAAAAGCATTATCTTTACACAGACAAAAAAGAGGATAACTCTATTTGGCGATAGGCAGTCATCCTCTTTTATTTTATTAAAATCGTTGAGTCGTAAAACTAAACTCAAGATAGCATCTTAAGACTTCAATCAGTAAGAAGCTGTCTTGTTTTACAAATGTAAAAATAGGCTAAATTTAGCTAATTCCCAAATTTAGCTGATTAAGATTGTGTAAAAAACGTTTTCGACTTAACTGCAAACATGAAATGTCATGGAATTAATGACAGATGTTGCAGTAGTTATTACTGCACTTGTCGCAGTCCTTACTGTATTTAAGGAAAATTTGGTGAAGTATAAAGGAAAAAGAACAAGTCGAGAATATACAGTTATTTTGTTCCTGATACTTAGCGAGTTTCAGGTTTCGGATTAGCGAATCACTAATCACTAATCACTATTTTCTCTGTGGTCATTTGCTTATCGGCTTGTACTTGGAGGAAGTAAACACCGCTTGGGTATTGGTTTACATCCAATTGCAGATTACCTGTCGCGTAATTTTCTAATGTTGTTGTATGGATTATTTTCCCTGTCAAATCGACCAAATTTACTTGTAAATTTTCGATGGTTTTATCAAAATTAAAATCCACTACCAATTGGTCGCTGACGGGATTTGGGTAGACTTGAAAGGCTTCCAAAGCGATGGTGTTTTGCGTGGAAACCGTTGTAATATCAATAACGTTTATATCATCAATCATCAATGCGAATTGATCAGCATCACTGTGACAATGAAAACCTATGTGTATTGTAGCGTCTGTTTCTGTAAAAAACTCTAATTCATGTTTCGCATAATTATTGTTTGGCAAACCCGAATTATATGGTTGTGCAAGTTCGCTCAAATCTTGGTAAGTTGTAAAATCAGGCAAAGGAGATAATGTAAGCGCAATGCCGAGTTTTTCGGGGTAAGCGGTATTCGTACCTTCAGCAGTCGCATACCAAAATGAAAGTTTATAATCTCGTCCGGCTTTCAGGTCAATACATGGAGAAAAAAACCAATCATCTGCATTGTTATATGTGTTATAAGAATAAACAATGAAATTTGATCCTGAACGTGAGCCAGCAACTTCAGGGTCAGCCTGATCGTTATTTACTTGCTCCCATAGATTACTGTCGCCATTATTATTCACAATATCCCAGCTGCCAAAATTTTCGCCGTCTTCAAAACCCATTGTCAGCGATCCGTCCTCCAAATCACGACAGCCTGCACCGCCCGTAGGGTCGCAAGCCACTGCCGAACTCTGCATGAGCGTAGAACGGTAATTTTCAATGACATAGCGCATCAAATCGACCTGATTTTGCGTAAACATGAACATACAAGCATCGTTCGTATAATCCATGTAATTCATAAACATATCCTGACTGCCGCAAGAAATGGTCGATGTAGAACCAAAATTTGGACAGCCTCCATATCCGGCTTCTTGCAAAGGCGTATCGTTGATGCCATCATCTATGCCGCAATTTCCGTCACCCCAAATATGCCGCAAACCCAAATAATGCCCAACCTCATGCGTACCCGTTCGTCCTTCATTATAAGGAAAAGTAGCCGTACCTGTATCTCCAAAATAAGTGTAGCCAATCACTACCCCATCTCGCGAAGCCGGTGTGCCCGGAGGCGTAGCGTAACCCAAAACACCGCCCGTAATCTGACATATCCAAATATTGAGATAGCGGTTTGTATCCCAAGGGCTTTTACCCCCCGAAGCATCTGATTTTACATTATCAGAAGTAACGCTAAAACTGTTCACATTGGTCTGCGTGCGCGTGATTCCTGTCGTGGAATTGCCATTGGGATCGACCGAAGCCAGACAAAATTCTATCTCCGCATCTGCCGCCAGATTGGCAAAAAGTCCTGGCACTTGCCCGACATCTGCATTCATTCTTCGATAATCCAAATTCAATATATCCAATTGGCTTTGAATCTGAATATCCGAAATATTCTCCGTCGAATTTTTATGTACCACATGCACCACTACCGGAAGGGTGTATACCACATCATTCGATTTGTGCTGTGCTTGGCTAATAGCCATTGTTGCTTGTGTGAGTTTTGCATTCACATTTTCCTTAAAATCAGGGTATTCAGCCTGCAAAGCCGCCTGATGCAAAGCATTTCCACAACGTATAGTTTCTTCTTGGGCAAATACGCACACTGAAAACAGACACGTAATATATAGAGCAAATATTTTTTTCATGATCAATGAAATGAAAGAATGAATGAATGATTTTTGATTAGTGAAAGAAATTAAATAAATTGTTCCATAATCAATATGTTCGCCAAATTAGATGTTGAGCGTTTTTTGATCACAAGTTAATTAAAAAATAATTTATATTTATCTAAAATAAAATCATTTACAAAAATAAAAATAAATAAATTACTCGCGTTCGATTTGTAATTTTGTGAATTTGGCGAACATATTGATAATGCGCCGTAATTTTTTCTTCTAAGGTTCTGCTGAAATAAGGATATTTTTAAATTATTTTATAATAAAAAATATTTATAAATAATTCATTTTTAATAATAAATAAATTAAAAAATAATTTTAATTAATTAAAAAATGGCTATATTTCAGTGCGACCTACTAAGGGAAGACGAAAAAAATAATCTACCCGTCTGAATTGTTCTTTTTCTTATATGTTTCACTAAATTTTCCTTACGTAGCCCAGCTATGCGCGTCAAATTTAGCCAAACATATAAAAAAAATAACGGCTTCATTTGGGGTAGATTATTTTCTTCCTCTTCCCTTACATAAACCCCTGCGCTTTCATCCAGTCATCGTTATAGACCGAACTCAGATATTTTCCCCCATGGTCACAGCCGATAACGACTACATTATCGGTCGGCTGCCAGTCATACTTTTGCTTGAGTGCTTGCAAACCTGCGCCCGATGAATAGCCCAAAAGCAGCCCTTCTTTTGTCGCACATTCGCGTAATGTGAGGGCAGAGTCGCGGTCATTGACTTTGATAAAACGGTCGATGACATCAAAATCTACATTGCCGGGAATAATGGTTTTTCCGACACCTTCCATCTTATAGGAGCTGATTTCTTTTTCATCAAAAATACCTGTTTCGTGGTATTTTTTCAACACAGAACCTACCGCATCTACACCAATAACTTCGATATTCGGATTTTGTTCTTTAAGGAATCTCGCCGTACCGCTAATCGTACCCCCCGTACCAACTGCAGCTGCAAAGTGCGTAATTTTGCCCTTGGTTTGCTCCCATATTTCTGGTCCTGTGGAATGGTAATGTGCGTGGATATTGTCTGAATTAAAATTCTGGTTGGTGTAGAAAGAATTTGGGATTTCTTCGGTGAGACGGAGAGCTTGTTGGTAGTAAGAACGCGGGTCATCGGGTTTAACTTTAGCTGGACAGAGTACCACCTCTGCGCCCATCGCTTTCAAGGCGTTTATTTTCTCGGCGGAGGCTTTGTCGGCTACCGTGAATACGCAGCGATAACCGCGTATAGCACATACCATGGCGAGCGCAAAACCGGTATTGCCGGAAGTGGCTTCGATGACCGTGCTACCGGGTTTCAATGTACCCAAACGCTCGGCTTTTTGTATGATGTAAGCAGCAATCCTGTCTTTGGAAGATCCCCCGGGGTTTGCGCCTTCGTTTTTGACGAAAATATTTGTATTGAGTTGTTCTGATAAATGGGTAAGTCGTATAAGAGGTGTATTTCCAATGGTTTTGAGGATATTGCGGCTAACACCGATAGTATTACTTCGGCTAGTTACCGTTGTTTCTGTCACCATGTTTAGGTCTTGTATTTTATGTAAAATAATTTGAGTAAGTGAAGAGGAAGAAATTAAATAAGATGTCCCATAATGCGAAGTATTTTTTTCGTCTAAGGATTTTTTGAAAGCCGCACATTCCCGATAATTATCGGGATAGTTACAGCCTGTCCCGAACCCCGATTCGGGATAAGGATTTCAAGGGATTCTTAGACGGAAAAAAGACGAGTATAATGGCACATGTTATTTATTTTCTTTCACTAAGTACACTGTTTTATAAATTTATTTACATTTTTTGACGTTTATTTTGAAATGAATCGAATCAAAAATGACGCGAATACTCACTGTATTTAAGGATTTTTTGGTGAAGAGTCATTTTAAAAGAAATACTCAAAAAAGTAAATAAATTTGTGAAACAGTGTACTAAGTACAGAGTCGTAATTATGTATAAATAAAATTTTAGAATTATTTTTTTCTTTGATGAGGCAAAAAGCGCAGTCATAGCCTCAGAGTATATTCAAATTTTTTCTATCTAAAAACCAATACTTTATGAACTTGACTTCACATCAAATCAGTTGCTTATCTCGATAAACGCCCTCTTTGATGCCTTGCCAAAACCATTCTGATAGTTATCGGGATTGATTTTCAGTTTGTAAAAATTTAAACATGCTCTTAGTTATGACGAGTATTTTTAACGAAATAAAAGGAAAAAGAAACTGAAACTACTTATAAATAATTTCGACTTGGTACTTAAGGAACGCGGCAAAAATAACTTCACCATTTGACTGCTTCTTTTGCAATTATTTTCTGCCTTGAAATTAGTTATTTATCCCAATAAACGCCCGCTTTCAAGACGACTCCGATAGAGCTATCGGGGAAGCACAAAATAATCTATCCAGGGTGGTAAACTTATTTACCCCACGTTCCTAATTGTCTTTAGTTCGACAAAAGTAATATAATGTAACCTAAAATAATGCCGAATAATAAATATTGGGTGATGAATGGGTAGAATAATCGGAAATTGCGCCGATTAATTTTATGGGCAAATGTCCGTGTTATGATTTATATATAGCCAAATTTCATTTTTTTCATTAAAAATAGCTACATAACACAGACGTTCTTGTCTATTAAATAGTCGAATGGATACCAGACAGGAATGTCTGGGTTACGCTTACGCCCTCAAATGTCGCAGTGAATAAAAGCAAATTCCCCCAAATCCAACAAACAACATCGCATGAAAAACGAGAAACGGGCGGTTTTCGGTATACATCATTTGAAAAACAATGGCAGCCAAGAAATACAAGGCAAGTATGCCTTCCATGATGGTCGTCCAAGTGATTTTTTGAGCGAGATAACTACGATTTCGGAAGCTGTCTTTGAGGTTATTAATATTGAATTTTGGGGTGCGAATAAAGGCAGTTTTTTTACCAATATAACCTTGTAAAACCGCGATGGTATTATGCAAAGAAAGCCCCATCGAAAGGGAAAGGAAAATGGGATAAATGAAAATAAATTTGACCAAAGTACGCAGGTAGCTTTCCTGTCGAATGGCGTGTACATTTGCAAAATAATACACAATACTCATCGCTATGACTGCCGTATAAAACACTGACGCATAGGTCATATCAACTTTCACTTCTTCCAAAGCAAACATCATCGGCACGCTCAAAATCGCTATCAGAAAGATGCAAATAAAAATGCTACTTGCCATTAAATGTACCGTTCCGTGTATTTTTTTGCGTAGCGGAATAGACGATTTCCATATCAGTGGGAGCATTTTCCTGGCGGTTTCTGCGCCGCCTTTTGTCCACCTAAATTGTTGGGATTTCAAGCCGTTCATTTCGGCAGGAAGTTCGGCGGGTGCGCCTACTTTTTCGAGGAAAACGATTTGCCAGCCTTTGAGTTGGGCGCGGTAGCTGAGGTCGAGGTCTTCGGTAAGCGTATCGGCTTCCCAACCGCCTGCATCGTCGATGGTTTTGCGTCGCCAAACGCCTGCCGTGCCATTAAATTGAAGCAGACAATCGCCCGCATACCGCCCGTGTTGTTCGACGGTAAAATGCACGTCCAGCTGCATAGCCTGCAAGCGAGTGAGGAGCGAATAATTTTTATTGATATGTTCCCAACGAGTTTGTACGACGCCCGTTTTTTCATTTTCAAAATAAGGCAATGTACGGCGCAAAAAATCAGGATTCGGCAGAAAATCCGCATCGAAAATCGCTATAAAATCGCCCTTAACCAGCGGCATTCCATCGCGCAGTGCGCCCGCCTTATAACCTTCGCGTATTTCGCGAGTTACTTGCCTGATATTAAACCCTTTAGTCGTATATTCTTCTACTTTTTTGCGCGTAATTCCTACCGTTTCATCCGTCGAATCATCGAGTATATGGATTTCGTATTTATCTTTTGGATAATCAAATTTCGTAACATTATCAATCAATCGTTCTACCACGTACTGCTCATTATATATTGGAAGTTGAATCGTCACAAATGGCAATTCCGAATCGCCATTTAGCGGTTTCATATCTGGTTTGGGTTTCCCATTTTTTTTATAATAATAGTACAGCAAATGCGACTGCATCAGGCAATAAATTGTGATGTAAAGCAAAGCCAAACAATAGAAAGTAATGAGTGCGTAAGTAATAAATTCCATTAAAATAATGATTAGTGGTTAACGATTAATGATAATAGAGCGTTTTCTCGTAGCGAAAACAATAAAATTAATCATTAATCATTATTAAAGAAGTTTAAAGATGGTCCAGAGAATTTTGTGTCCGGCGAGTATTGTGCCTTTTACGGTACCGGAAACTTTTGATTTGCCGATACGTTTGCGGTAATTGACCGCAATTTCGGTACATTTATATTTCTTTTTGGCGGCTTTGACTTGCATTTCTACCGTCCAACCGTAGGTCGTGTCTTGCATATCGAGGTCGAGAAGCTTTTGCCATTTTATCGCGCGAAAAGGTCCTAAATCTGTAAATTCGTATTTGTAAAACAATCGAATCAGGTTGGTCGCGAGCCAATTGCCGAATACTTGTTGGGGCGTCATAGAGCCACGTTCTAAGTTGCCCAAGGCGCGCGAACCGATGACCATATCCATTTCATTATCAGTGATTTGCGCAACCAACAAACGCGATTCTTCTGGGTAATCCGAATAATCGGCATCCAGAAAAACGACAATATCAGGCTGTTGTGAGATGGGTTTATTTCGGAGATAATTAATACCTTTCAGGCAGGCGTGACCGTAGCCTTTTTGTGGTTCGTCGAGGACGGTAGCACCTCCCGCGCGGGCAACTTCGGGAGTACGGTCTGTACTTCCATTATTGCAAACGATGATTTCGCGGATAAGGTCGCGCGGGATTTCCGCAAGGACTTTATCTACTGCATTTTCTTCATTGAACGCCGGAATGATGACGTCGATAGCGATGTGTTGTGGCATGTTATTTTTCGTGGGTTAAATGTACGGAAAATTTGGGGTTTGGATAGTCGTTTGGGGGACATGGGAAAGACTTATTTGTTTTAGCGTTTTATTTTTTCGATATACTCCAATGTGACACCAAAATCTTCGGCGATTTCTGCTTTAGTGAGTTTGCCTCGATTTAATGCTCTTAGTATAGATTGATTGACTCTCTCTTGTGCTTCCTTTGCTTTTCCTTGTGCTTCCTTCGCTTTCCCTTCTGCTTCCTTCGCTTTCACTTCTGCTTCCTTCGCTTTCACTTCTGCTTCCTTCGCTTTCACTTCTGCTTCCTTCGCTTTTCCTTGTGCTTCCTTTGCTTTTCCTTCTGCTTCCTTCGCTTTTCCTTCTGCCTGCTTCCTTTTTTCTTCTGCCTGCCTTGTTTTTTCTCTTTGTTCTTCTCTGCCCATTTCAAGGTTGATTGCTAGGGTAGCTTTTCGCATTTCTTGAATATTGGCTTCGTAAAATTCCTCGGGTGTTATATTATTGTTTTCGGCGATTTTGGCGGCTCTCGCAACTGCTGGATTTAATAAGTTAATATTCGGACTTTTAGGGTTGTGGATAGATTCCTTGATGAGGTCAAGCCAATCCCTGATTGCCTTTGGAGTACTCTTATTCACAAATTCAGTGTTGAGCATCACTATTTTGTGATCGTGCATGTCCCGATATTCCGCTTCAAGCGTACGCGGATTGATGTCGGTTATAAGTACATCATCTTTTATCGGCTCACCGCCTTTTTCTGCTATCTGATAGGCACGGGTGACGACAACGATGACATATACGTCTTTGTTAAATTTATATAACTTACCACTATTTAGTTGTACATCTACCAAATTCCCAAGAAAATAATGCAAAAACCGCCGATAAGTATAATCATAATCAACTTTTTGAATCTCTACAACGGTACGATTTGTAGTGTCTTCAGCAAATAAATCCATCTTAAAATTAGTCGCGCCCACTTGCGAAGACAAGGATTTCTCCGTCTCGACTTTATCAATTTCCAAGTCAAGTCCCAGTACGTCTTTCACAAAGCCTTTGAATACTTCTACATCTGTAAAGACCTTCTTGAAATGTACCTCATTATCCAGATTTATTAGCATAATATCTCAATTTAAAACTGCCTTATAATAATCCATAATCACTTGAAAAACACCCAAAATTTTCTCCAAATCGCTTTTGTAATAATCCGAATATGCCATATCTTTATTTTTATAACAAAAATATGTGTTTAATAGTTCTGATTCAAGCCCTATCGAAACACCACCCGTCGATTTACAGGCACGAGCATGGCATCCTCAAAATCAATTTGAACGAAATACACACCCGCCGGAAGTACATTTCGATTTAAGGTAAAATCATTATAATTTTGATTATTATAATATGCAATTCGTTGGCCAAAAGCATTATATAAAGACAAGTCATACATTTCATTCAGGCTATTAAAACGAATGACTGTCTGTTGGGTTGCCGGATTTGGGGCAATCGTGATATAATCGCTCACATCTTCTACGCCATCAATATTGACGCCGCCACCCGTGCCGCATATGATAGTTTCTAAAAATCGCCCGGAGTCCACCGCCATACTATCCCAATAAATTTGAGGGAAATTAGTCCCATGACCACCGCTTGGTACAGAAATAAATTGATTCGTGACGCCAACTTGGTCCGCTTGCTGATGCAGCACGCTACTCCCTTCGAGCGTCCCCAAATTGATACCAAACAGCGTCACCACATCATGCCCATAAGGTACAACATCATCCGCATCACCGTGTATGCTGATAAACGGTACATCGTCGCTGTCTATCCATGCGCGGCGATGCAATGCACCAAGATAACTCACAACTCCTTGTATTTCAGAAGAATACCCAACGGCAGAATTATTCGGGTCATCAGTATCACCTTCCCAGCCGCCATTATTATCAACCGCTTCGGTTACATAATCCGGGAGATTTGCAGCGTCGTCAGCACCAAGTTGTGCTGAGTGCATTGCCGTAATTGCGCCAGCCGAAAGACCGCCTGCAAAGATATGATCGGGGTTGATGCCATAGGGATTTCCATCGTCTGCGCTCTTACGCAAAGCCCGTACCGATGCCTTCATATCGCCGATAGATTTGGTGATAATATCCATCATTCCCAAGGAATCGGGTAAGTTCGCGATATTCACCGCATAAATTCGATAATCAATCGCCACAGCCACAAAACCTTTACGTGCAAACTCCTCGCAAAAGGCACTGACCTGCTCGCGCTCGCCCTGCACATAGGCTCCACCAAAAGCAAAAACGACCACCGGGCGGTCAGTTCGCGTATCGCCCACAGGCTCATATATGTCCATATAAAGTTCCTGAAAATTTCCGCCAAAAGTGTAATTTTCTCCAAACTTGACAGCATTGGTCCTAACAACATCCGTGAAAATCTCATTGATATAACGCGAACTGTTACAGCCATTTTCTTGGGCAAAAACAGTCCCCGAAAATATTGTAAAAATTAAAAGTAAGTAAATTTTTTTCATATAAATTAAATATTTTTATAATTTAGTACACTGTTTTATAAATTTATTTACATTTTTTGACGTTTATTTTGAAATGAATCGAATCAAAAATGACGCGAATACTCACTGTATTTAAGGATTTTTTGGTGAAGAGTCATTTTAAAAGAAATACTTAAAAAAGTAAATAAATTTGTGAAACAGTGTATTTAAGTATCAGGAATTAAATAAATGTATATTCTTCGCGTCGTTATTTGGGGTAGATTATTTTCTTCCTCTTCCCTAAGATAAAACTTTATTGTCGTAAAATTACTTAATATTTGCTAATATTTTAAATTTGCATTTTGAATGACATAAATTTCGCTTAAATAAAGCGAAATTTGCGCTTTAATACTTTTACGGACAGGTCAAAAGCTGCCCATAATTCGAACTTACAAATATGATTCTATATAATGTTACTGTAAAAATAATGACTCAATTCAGAGAGGATTGGGAAAAATGGATGCGCGAAACCCACATCCCCGAAGTGATGGATACGGGTTTATTTGTCGAATATAAAATGTCGCGCATACTCGGTGAAGACGAAAACGAAGGCGTGACTTTTGCGATTCAATACCTTACGCCAAGTATGGAGAAGTTCCGAGAATACGAAGAAAACCACGCCAAACGATTGCAAGCCGACCACACACAAAGATATACTAACAAGTATGTCGCTTTTCGTACCATAATGGAGGTCGTACAACAGGAAATATATGTCCCCGCTTCGCTTAACTAAGGGAAGAGGAAGAAAATAATCTACCCCAAATGAAAAAGAACAATTCAGACGGGTAGATTATTTTTTTCGTCTTCCCTAAGCCGACACAGACAACTTGTACCGACGAATGACGGTATTCCTGTCTGTGCTTATCGGCAGCAGGCGCATTCGCGCATATACAATACGCGCACAGACAGGAATGTCTGCGTTACGTTACTCTTGAAAATAAACACGTTTTACACGCCCTGAAATATTTGTAAATACTTCATAAACAATAGTTTGCAATTCATTGGCGAGTAATTGTATCCGTTTTTCTTTTCCGAAAATAATGACCTCCTCCCCTACCCTCGCTTTTGGTATTTCCGTTACATCTACCATGCACATATCCATGCAAATACTCCCAACAGTACGCGCCGTTTTCCCGTGAATAACGACACTACCACGCCCATTGCCCAACTGCCGCAAAAAACCATCTGCATAACCTATACTAATCGTTGCAATACGCATATTTTCGCTTGCTTTTCCGGCGCGATTATAGCCAATAGTATCGTTTTTGTGCATAGTTTTTATTTGCGAAATTGTCGCTTTGAGTGTGCTGACGGTTTCAAGTTCGTTTTGTATTTCTGCACAGCCTATTCCGTACAATCCAATACCCAATCGCACCATATCCATTTGAGCATCAGGGAAGCGCACAATGCCGCCCGAATTGAGCATATGACGCATAGGTGCGTAGCCAATTTTTGTTTTTATTTTTTTATATAAAAATTCAAATTGTGTAATCTGTTGGCGAGAGAAGTTATCAAATTGAGCATCATCGCTACCCGCAAGGTGTGAAAAAATAGATACGACTTTGATACTTTCATTTTCATTTAAAAAATGAATTAACTCCTCAGTATCTGTCTCCTCAAAGCCAAGTCTGTTCATTCCCGTATTCAAATTCAGGTGAATAGCGTAGTTGGTAATTTCCTGATAATCAATTTCTTTTGCAAAATTTCGTAAAATTTCCAAGCTATAAATTTCTGGTTCTAATTCGTGCCGAATCAGCGTATCAAAACTCGCTGCTTCGGGATTCAGTACCAATATTGGCAGTTGTATTCCAGCTTCACGCAGCTCTACGCCTTCATCCGTATACGCGACTGCGAAGTAATCGACATTTTGAAATTCGAGCAAACGTGCCACCTCGTCGCTGCCGCTGCCATAAGCCGCTGCCTTGACCATCGCCATGACCTTTGTTTCGGGTTTGAGGTAGCGACTGTATGCGTTGAGATTATGCGTGAGGGCATTGAGGTTGATTTCCAAGACAGTGCGATGTGCCTTCTGTTCCAACATCTGCGCAATACGCTCAAATTCAAAGACTCGCGCACCTTTTAGCAAGATATTTTCTCGATTAAATTGGAGGTTTGTGAAGTCATTCTGCAAGTCATTTGTCGTTTTATAAAATATGGTTTGCAACTGCGTAGGGAGGTACTTTTTTATCGAAAAAATAGTATTTCCCACCCCAATAAAGCGGCTAATTTTTCGCTCTTTGACCAATTCTGCTACACACATATATAGTTCGTCAGGCGTTTGATTGGTCTGCAAAATATCAGAAAGAATGAGCGTAGATTCGTGATTTCCGCCTTGTTGTGTGAGAAAATCCAGCGCGATTTCGAGCGAATTTAGATCATTATTATAACTGTCGTTGATGAGTGTGCAATTATTGACCGCAGCTTTGAGTTCGAGCCGAAGGGGGACGCTGCGAAGGCGTTTTATACGTTTTTTGATGGTTTCATTTTCGTAATTTAAATGAAGCATGACCGCCCAACAGTGCGCAATATTTTCTAAATAAGCATCGTCGGTGAAGGGGACTTCTATCTCAATATTTTTTTCTTTAAAATTCGCATGAAGTACCGTGCTACTGCGCTTTTTTTCTATTTTTTTTATACACAAATCAGCACTTTCATTTCTTCCCCACGTATAGATAGCAGGCACTTTTGAAGTGTCGGCTATCTTTGTTGTCGCTTCACCTACGACTCTGTTTATCAATTCATTATCGTTTCGATAAATCATTGTTTTACAAGAAAAAAACAACTGTAGTTTTTCTTTTAGTTTTTCTTCGATACTCGAAAAACCTTCGCTGTGTGCCTCGCCGATATTGGTGAGTAGTCCGATGTCGGGTTGAATGATATTTGCTAGTTTTTCCATCTCGCCCACTTGCGAAATCCCTGCTTCAAATATACTCAAATCATGTGTCTCATTGATTTGCCAAACGGAAAGCGGCACGCCTATTTGCGAATTATAGCTTTTGGGACTGCGGACGATGCTATGCTCCTCGCGGAGCAATTCGTAGAGCCATTCTTTTATGATGGTTTTGCCATTGCTGCCTGTGATGGCGATGGTGGAGAGGTCGAATTGTTGGCGGTGGTATTGGGCTAAGGTTTGGAGGGCTTGGAGTGGATTTTTGACTAATAGAAAATTGGCATCATTCCATTTATCCCCTGTCTTTGAAGGGGAGTTTTGCTCTTTCTCACCCCCTGCCCTTGAGGGGGAGTCTGCCCATATATTCGATGCCTTGAGCGTGGACTCCCCTTTAGTCCCGATAGCTATCGGGAGGGGTAGTACACTGACCACAAAATTCCTAACTCCTTTTTCGTAAGCATTTTCTATGTAATCATGTCCATCGTGTCGCGTTCCTTTTATCGCAAAAAACAGCGAACCATGCGGCATAGATACCTTGCGACTATCAAAGAGTAGTTGGGTGATATTCGCAGGTTGTGCCGCCTCATTTAAGAAGGTGGCGGAGATGATTTTTGCTATTTTTTGTATATCGTACACCGAATTAAGTTCAAGTTCAAGTTTCGGGATGTTGCAAGCAACATCTTTATTATAAAGTAACACAGGCTTCCAGCCTGCACCAAGTTAGTTCGCCCTGTTTTATCGAAATAACGTGTCGATATAGCGCGATTCAGGCTGGAAGCCTGTGTTACGAAAAAGGACAAAATCGATACCGATTTTGTCCTTTAAATATTCTAAACAAACATGGCGATTGAAATCGCCTGTACGGTTTTTCTAATTCGAACTGCCTACTACACGTACTTCAGTACGGCGGTTTTCTTGGTGCTGCTCTTCGCTGCATTTTGCGCCGTCTATGCAGCCGTTGACGATTTGTGATTCGCCGTAACCTGTGGCATTGAAGCGGCTTTCGTCTAAGCCTTTGCCTTTGAGATAATCAACAACTTCGCTGGCACGACGTGCAGAAAGTTTTTGGTTATAACTCGCTGGTCCGCGGGCATCTGTATGCGAGGCTATCTCGATGATGACAGACGGATTGACTGCCATGAGGTCGTAAATTATTTTGAGTTCGTCCTGATACAATTCTTGTACGGGTGCTTTGTTGAAATCGTGGTATAAAGTCGGAAAGCCCAAAGGACGCGCCGGAGGTGTTGGGAAAGATGGTACAGTCGTGGTCGTACCCGGTACAGTTTCTACAACGACTGTTTGCTCTGCTTCGGAAGGTACTGCTTTTAATGTAACCTTTGTAGTGATGGTTTTTGAAGCCGTTCTACCGCGTGTGCAGACGTTTTCTGTGCTGACGAGGTAGCCGCCTTTTTCGGCTTTGATGAGGTAGCAACAGCCGGGCATGAGGTCAAAGGCAAACTGTCCGGAAACGTCCGCTTGCAATACATCTACGGGTTCGCCGCAGTCGTTGGTTATCGTCAAATCTGCTTTGCTCAATGTCTGCCCATCAGAGTCTCTCACCGTTCCAGCTAACTGAAATTCAAGGGGTCTATCCAATCCGATACTAACGAGTACTTTCTCGCCGCTTTTGCTTGTTTTAGTGGAAGCCGCAGCAGAATTAGCCGCATAATCGTCTTTGTCGGCTTCGATACGACAGGTTCTATCGACAGGCATTTCGAAAAAAATACGTCCATCGCTACCTGTTGTAAATTGGCGTTCGTTGCAGTTCATTTCTACACTGGCAGTTTCGATGGGTTCGCCTGTGTTTTTGTCGTAAACCAATACTTCTACATCCACTGCTTCACGCTCAAACATATATAGGTCGTCGTTTCCGTTGCCACCTTTTCTATTAGATGAGAAAAAACCAACGCTTTTATCTGCGCTATACGTAAGGCTGAAATCGTCGGAATAGCTATTGATAGGTGAGCCGATATTTTGTACTGGCGACCAAGAGCCTTCGGTGTTTTTTGAATAAAAAATATCTAATCCACCCATTCCTGCATGCCCATTTGATGCGAAATAGAGCGTACCATCATCGTGCACAAAAGGAAATATTTCGTCCCCTTCGGTGTTGATGCCGAGTACGTAAGCGTTCATATTGATAGCTGGTCCCCAACGTCCGTTGTCGAGCATACTCATATACAAATCCATGCCGCCCACGCCGCCGGGCATATCAGAAGTAAAGTACATGGTGTTGCCGTCCGGCGTTACTGTCGGGTGGGCTACGGAGTATTCTTCACTGTTGAATGACATGCCTTTGATGTTCTTCCATTCATTATTTTCGAGGCGTGCCGTATAGATTTTAAGGCGTATAATTCCGTTGCCATCGCGTCCTGCTTTATTGTTTTCAATATTATTTCGGGTGAAATAAATACGGTCTTGTGCCTGATTGAAGGTAACCGGACCGTCGTGGTATTTTGTATTTATTTTGAAAGAATATTTGACGGGGTTACCAAAGGTGAATCCATCGTTTTCTTGCTTTATTTCGCTATAATATAATTCTAAAAATGGGTTGCCTGTCCACGTATGAATGCGGCGGACGGCGGCACCTCTATCACGTTCGGAAGTAAACACGATGCCTTCGCGGAAGAAAGACGCTCCGAAATCATCCAATCCTGTATTGACATCTTCTACCTGCTGAGTGCGGTAGTAACTTGATCCTACGGATTTGAATTGATTGACGGTAGCCGGTTCGCAAGCGTTGACAAGCAACTGACCGCGTTGGTCAGAAGGGACTTCGGCAGCGTATTCTTTGAACCAGCGGTCTGCTTGCTCGCACTTGCCTGTGCCTTGCAAGGCTTGGGCGTAGTAGAGTTTGTGCAAAGGTTTCACTTCGGGCAAACGAACGACTTGACCGTACCAAAATGCGGTTTCATTCATGTTGCCGACTTTGCGGTAGCTTTCTGCCAGTTTTATTTTAGCGGAAGACAAATCGCGCTTGTCCAATACGTCCAGATAATACGCAATGGCTTTTTGGTAATTGAGCGATTTATAGTATTTGTCCGCTTTTTTGAGTTTTCGTTGCTGCGCTTCGGTATTGCCGATAGATAGGCAGCAGATTATTAGTGTGATTATTATTCTGAATTTCATTATAACGAGTTGACGTGTTGTTGCGTTGATGAGTTGATGGGGTGTTGTCTTGACGAATTATTGTGTTATTGAATTGATGAGTTATTGAGTTATCGTTTGTTCGACAACTTAATAATTCGCCAATTCATCAACTCGTCAAAAATACCTCGGAGTCACTATTTTATCTTTATCATAATTCAAATCAAAACCAATCATAACTTCGTATGAACCGGAAGCGACTTGACGAATTTCTGTCAATGGAAAATCGTAGGCTACGCCGATGCGTAAGCCATTTCCAAACAATAATGAAGCCCATATATCCACTGAATCATAGGAACTTATATCGCCAAAGCCTTCGAAAGCCGAGCGAAATGAAACACCTAACCAAAGGGTTTCATTGAAGAGTAAGGAGGCATCAATATCAAATTCGGTGGGTGCAGAAACGCCTTTGCTGCCTTCGTTGGCGTCTTCTCTAAATTCGGTGAATAAGCCCACGTTTTTTATCAAAAATGAGGGTTTGAAATCTACTGTTTCGCTCAATTTGACGACTAAACCACCCATTGCATAATAGTGGCGATACTGCCGTGCGAAGAGGTTGGAGGAGTTGGGGTCGATGCCCTCACGTCTCAAATCACTGCCCAAAATATGCGGTACAGAAAAGCCAAAATAGAAGGATGGCGTTGAGAAATATAGTCCTGCACCGAAGTTGGGTATCAGTAGGTTGCGTATGTTTTGATCATCGGCTGTGAATGCCGGGTCATTGGGCGTTTGGATGGTCAGACCGCTATTATCTGTCGAAAAGTCGGCTCGCCAATTATACATACCGCCTTGCAAACCAAGTGCGAGATGCCCCTTGCCTGTGGGTATGCGGTAGGCATATTGGGCTTGCAATCCGGTTTGTTGGGTGACACCAATGACATCGCGCGAAACCGTCAGTCCAAAACCTACGCGGTCGCTACGCACAGGCGTGTGCATGGAGAAAATCTGCGTGACGGGTTTGCCTTCATTATCGTTGAAGCCCAACCATTGGTCGCGGTGCAATATGCTGATACTCATCCCATCACGACTGCCGGCATAGGCAGGATTGTAGGAGAGTGTGTTGAACATGTACTGCGTCAACATCGGATCTTGCTGTGCGATTCCCTGTAAGCTGAAAAGCAGTATCGTTGCTACAATTATTATTCTTTTCATGTTGGTAATTGGTTAATTGGAGGTAAGTAACGAGTAAATAATAACTTTTTTTCTCTTGTCTCACCTCTCTGCCTATCGTTGCAATTGAATAAATCCTTCGTACACATCTCCGCTGACTTGAATCACGTAAAAATACGTTCCATCGGGTAGGTCTTCGCCATTCCATGTGCCGTCCCAATTATTTTGATAATCTTTTACATAAAAAACGAGGTTGCCCCAACGATTGAAAATGGAGATTTGTTCTTCGTTGGTATCTTCTAAGCCTTCTACGACAAATAAATCGTTGATACCATCGTTATTTGGAGAAAAACCGTTGTAAACCGTTGTGGGTGCGTAGATGTCGCAACCGGTCATTTCGATAATTACCAGTGCATCATCGCATAAGGAAGTGCCTATACATATTTGATAGCGTAGCGAATCTGTGCCACAAAAATCTTGGTCGGGCGTGTAAGCAATCCCACTCGCACCACCAATAATACTGACGACTTGCGCCGTCCCATTGGTCGGAAATCCGATAATGCCTACCGTTGGTGGTACATTGGCATCGTCGTTGTCCAGTATAGGTATGAGTATATTTTCGTTTCTTTCGATGGTCACTATGTCGTCGTTGGCGGTTGGTAGGTTGGGGTTGACGTTTATCGTAAAAATGAAGGTTTCACACGTATTGTCATCGCAAACTTCAAGGCAAAGTGTATCCAGTCCCTGTACAAACCCGGAGGTGTAAACGATGCATTCGTCGCCTCCGCTAATGCTGCCTACCGTACCAAATTGCAGGTCTTCACATGCGAGATTGGTAACAACGAGAGGCGGCAAAAACCCCGTCAAATCAGGGCATATCAATCGCGTTTCATCTTCAATAAGTGTTATAGGAACGGGAAAAATGGTATCGGGCGAACTTGTAGTAGCACTCACATTGATACTTCCATAAGTCTCGTTGATAGTTAGAAAGGACAACAAAACTATTACAACATATATTTTTTTCATGCTTTATTTTCTAATAAGTGAATGTGCTATTTTGTATTCAAGCATTCGTTAATGTATGCAGTTAGGGAAGACAAAAAAAATAATCTACCCGTCTGAATTGTTCTTTTTCTTATATGTTTCACTTAGTGAAAGAAAATAAATAACTTGCCCCATTATGCTTGTTCTTTTCCCTTCTAAAAAACACAAAAAA